>Ga0307512_10002861_pt1 | contig 20972 bp, 17 predicted proteins | sample 14_EM_MG_FD_200267 | JGI IMG/M metagenome (GOLD analysis project Ga0307512, IMG submission 200267) | Populus trichocarpa ectomycorrhiza microbial communities from riparian zone in the Pacific Northwest, United States - 14_EM | ecosystem: Host-associated > Plants > Roots > Unclassified | place... | reverse complement strand
GTACGGCGGCGGTCGCCCGGGCGATGTCCTCGCCGACGCCCAGGATCCTCAGCACGCGCGCGGTGTCCTCGACGGTGGCCGTCCCGGCGCCGTCGGTGTCGGCGAGGGCGAGGGCCGCGTGCAGGAAGGGGCGGGCGATCTCGGCGAACCGGTCGGGGTTGTCGCGCAGGCGCTTGACCGCGCCGTTCACGAACTCCTCCTGGGTGATGCGCTGGTCACCGTCGCGGTCCGCTATCCCGGCCATGCCCTGCCAGAACGCCTCCGCGCCGGCATACAGCGCCTGGCCCTTGTCGGAGCGTGCCGCGGTGCCGAACTCGGCGAGCAGCGCCTTGGCCGCCCCGCTGAAGTCCTCGCGGTCGATGTAGCCGTTGCCGTCCTGGTCGAAGGTGGCGAACCGGGCGGCGATCCTGCGCTCGTACTCGCTGCTGACCATGTCTTTCGGACCGCCTTACGTCACGTCGGGGCCTGAGGCCCTCTGCCTCCCACGGAGCGTATGACGCTTCGGGCCCTCCGGGCGCGGGAAAGCGGCGCTTGTGCCAAGACCGGGGGAATTTTGGGACAACGATGTGGCAGATGCCCCCGCGGCGTTACGCGGAGAGCGGTCCGGCCTCCTCGGTGACGGCCTCCTCCAGGGCGCCGTACACGTCGAACAGGCGGCGGACGCCGAGCGCGCCGAGAACGCGGTTGACGTGGGAGCCGTCGACCGCGCCATGCGCCGGGAGTATCAGACGCAGGCGGCCCTGGCAGGAGCGGATCAGCCGGCGGGCGGCTATGAGCACTCCGACGCCACTGGAATCGCAGAAGAAGACTCCGGAGAGGTCCAGCACCAGACAGTGGCGGCCCTCGGCCACCACGTCGTGCACACCTTGCCGCAGCGTCGGTGAGGTCACCAGATCCAGTTCGCCCGACACCCGGAGCACGGTCCAATCGCCCTGATCGACGCAGATCACTTTGAAAGCCACCACCATGCCCTTCGCTCGCCGGAACCCCCGGAACCGGAAGTCGTCCCTTCGCTTCCTTGCAGCGCGGCTGCCCAGCGGCCGTTCCCTGAAACACCACGGCAGAAACGGAAACCGATCAGAAGAGGCTTGTTTTAGTCGCCTTCGATCCTGTTCGATCAGATCTGAACCGGGTAGAGGAAGGTCCACTATCACCGGGGGCTGGTCAAGGGGCGCACATTGCCACAAAGGGGCGTGCGCAGTCACGGGTGCCGACTACATTCGAGGAGACGGTGGACACAGACTGGGCGAAAGCACGGGCAGGGGCAGGGGTGAGGGAGCCGTATGGCGAAGAAGGACACACCGCCCCGCTGGGACCGCAAGATGCAGCAGCGACTCGCACGCGGTGAGGCGGCCGCCCTCGGCGAGCTCTACGACCGGTTCGCCTCGCTCGTGCACGGCCTCGCCCACCGCGTCCTCGGGGACGAGCGCGCGGCCGACGGCATCACCCGGGACGTCTTCGTGCACGTCTGGGAACACCCCGAGGCGTACGACCCCAAGCAGGGCCCCCTGCGTTCCTGGGTCGCCACGCTGACCCACCGCCTCGCCGTGCAGCGGCTGCGCGCCACCGAGACCGCCGCCCTGGCCCAGGGCTCCGGCGGCTCCACCGAGGACCTGGAACGCAAGGTGCACCGCGCCTCGGTCGCCGCCCGCGCCGACTACATCGTCCAGGCCATGCCGGCCCCGCTGCGGGCCGCCCTGGAGCTGGCCTACTTCCAGCGCCGCGACTACCGCCAGACCGCTGTCGACCTGGGCGTCACCGAGGACGAGGCCCGCCGCCGGCTGCGCCTGGGCCTCCAGCTTCTGTCCACCGCCCACGACGCCGGCACACCCGGGGCACCGCCCGGCTACGGGGGTGCGGCGTGAGCGACGCAGGCAGCGCGGACCGCTTCGAGCACGGGGAATTCGAGAACAAGAACGACAGGGACGACAAGAGCGGCAAGGACGACAAGGACGAGCGGCTGGAGGGATACGGCGGCGTCCCGGGCGGTCCCGCGAACGGCAGCGGCCAGGACTTCGACCGGCCGCCCCGTATACCCATGCCCCGCGCCTCGGTCGAGGACGGCGGACGTCCGCTGCCCGCGCTGGAGGCCCTGGGAGACCCGGCGCCGCCGCCCGCCCCGCCGGCCCTGGAGCACCACGTCCTGAAGTCGCTCCTCGGTGCATGGGCGCTGGCCGCCTGCTCGTCGGACGAGGCGGTGGCCGTCGAGGAGCACCTGGGCGACTGCGGCTCCTGCGCCGACGAGGCGCTGCGGCTGCGCGAGGCGGTCGGCCTGCTGCACCCGCCGGAGAGCCTCGACCTGGACCCGGCCCTGCGCACCCGCGTCCTGGACGGCTGCCTCGACCGGCGCCCGCCACGCATCCCGATGCCCCAGTGGGCGGCCCCGTACGACGCCGAGACGGCGCGCCTGGACGCCCTGCTGCAGGACATCGGGGACGCCGAGTGGCACGCGCCCGTGCGGCTGCGCTGGTTCGAGGCCGAGGGCCCGACGAGCCGTCGTACGACTGTCGCCGGGGTCATCGCCCATCTGCTCACCGTCGACGGGCTGGTCGCGGTCGCCCTCGGCCTGGACGACCCGCTGGGCGGCGCGGCCGCGGAGGGCCCCACGCCTCAGGCCCGCACCGAGGCGTACTGGCGCACCTCGCACTTCCCGCCCACCCGTGCCGTCCGGGCACCCTGGCGCGAACAGACCCATGACCTGGTCCGCACGGTCTCCTTCACGAGCAGCAGCTCGGGCTCCGCGCGCCTTGCGGTCTCGTACGGCGCCTTCGAGCTGCCGCTGCACGACGCGATGCTGGACCGGGCCTTCGAGTGCTGGGTGCACGCGGAGGACATCGCCGAGGCGGTCGACTACCCGTACGGGCCGCCCTCCCCCCGCCACCTGCACCGCATGATCGACCTCGCGGCCCGAGTCCTGCCGGACGTACTCGCGGCCCGCCGCCAGGCCGGCCTTGCCTCGCCTCCCCACCACCGGCACCTCGTCCCCGCGGGCGAGCCGGGCCGCAGCCTGCGCCTGGAGATCGAGGGGCTGGGCGGAGGCGAGTGGCTGATCCCGCTGGACTCCCCCGCGGCCCGGGGCTCCGCCGAGCACGAGGTGGCCCATGTCGCCCTGGACGGCGTGGAGTTCTGCCGGTTGGCCGCCGGCCACGTGCCTCCGGCGGAGGCGGCGGCGGGTCAGGGCGGCGACCGCGAAGCGATCAGGGACGTACTGTTCGCGGCGGCGTCGTTGAGCCGGATGTAATTGCTGCAGGCCGGTGGGGGTTGTTCGCGCAGTTCCCCGGGCCCCTGAAGGGGCGCGGGGAACTGCGCGAGAAACCACGACGCTCCCGGCAGCCGCCCGACGGCAGAAGAACCCGAATTCCTAGGCGAACACGACCGTACGGCGACCGTTCAGCAAGATGCGACGCTCGGCATGCCACTTCACGGCCCGCGCCAGCGCCTGGCACTCCACATCGCGCCCGATCGCGACCAGCTGGTCCGGCGTCACGTCGTGCCCGACCCGCTCGACCTCCTGCTCGATGATCGGCCCCTCGTCCAGGTCGGCGGTCACATAGTGCGCGGTCGCCCCGATCAGCTTCACACCCCGCGCATGCGCCTGGTGATACGGCTTCGCGCCCTTGAAGCTCGGCAGGAAGGAGTGGTGGATGTTGATGATCCGCCCGTTGAGCTGCTTGCACAGGTCGTCGGAGAGGACCTGCATGTAGCGGGCCAGCACGACCAGCTCGACGTCGTTCTCGCGGACGATCTCCAGCAGCCGCGCCTCCGCATCGGCCTTGGTGTCCCTGTTCACCGGGATGTGGTGGAAGGGGATGCCGTACGACCCCACGAGCTCGGCGAAGTCGGTGTGGTTGGACACCACTCCCGCGATCTCCACCGGCAGCGCACCGATACGCGCCCGGAACAGCAGGTCGTTGAGGCAGTGCCCGAACCTGCTGACCATCAGCACGACCCGCATCCGGTCCTCGGCCCGGTTGATCTGCCAGTCCATGTGGAAGGCGTCACCGATCGCCGCGAAGCTCGCCCGCAGCTTGTCCACCGTCACCGGAGCCTCGGCCGAGAAGTGGACGCGCATGAAGAACAGACCCGTGTCGTGGTCGCCGAACTGCTGGCTGTCCTCGATGTTGCAGCCGGTCATGAAGAGGTAGCTCGACACGGCGTGCACAATGCCCTGCTTGTCGGGGCAGGACAGCGTGAGGACGTACTGATCGGCGAGGGTCGCCGCGGCTCGGGTGGACTGCTCAGTCATGCAGGACAGGGTCCCATAGGTGGCCCCCGGTCCGGACCGCAGTCCGCTACGCGGACCGCGTCATGATCTGCAGCACCTCAAGAGTGCGCGGCGGAGCATCCGGGTCCTCCTCGTCGGCCACGGCCATCCGCACATGCGCATCCCGGGCCGCCCGGATCGCCTCCGGCCAGCCCTCGTTCTCGACGTACGCGGAGACCGCGGCGTCGGGCCCGACCTGGTGCATGATCCGCAGCACCCGCAGCACGGCGGTGTCGACGAGGGCCGCCTCCTGGGAGTCCCGGAAGATCGTGCCCACGTATTTCTCGGCGGACCAGTTGTCCAGCCAGGTGTCCTCGACGAGGCGGTACACGGCGTCGGTGACGTCCCCGTACCCCTCGACCCCGGCCAGCCAGACGTTCTGCTGGAACACCGGATCGGAAAGCATGTGCAGCGCGGAGCGCACATTGCTGCGCCAGCGCCACCACGGCATGTCGTTCAGTGGCATGCCGCCCATGGTGGAGGAGCGACGGCCACGACGGGAAGAGTTCTCCGTACCTTGCACGGTCATCGATCGTACGTTCTTCCGCTCGGGCGCCTCACCGACCCCTGCAATTCACCTGCACGTCACCAGTGGATAACCGAGGGTCACCCCCGGGTTGGCGGTGTGACGGAAGCGTGTGTGCCCATGACCGGTAGGCGACGCAACCGCAGCACCTTCCTCCCCACCCGCACCCGGCCGCGCAGAGCCACCGCACTGTCTGCGACGGCCATGGCCGCGTGTGCGTCGCTCGCCGCCGGTTGCGGGGTCATCCCCGGTGCCACGGGGGGCTCCGGGGACGGCTCGATCACGGTCATGACCTGGGCCCCGGAGCAGACCAGCGCGACCAACAAGCCCGGCATGCCCGCCTTCGCGAGGGCCTACGCCCGCTGGATCAACGCCCATGGCGGCATCAACGGCCGCAAGCTCAAGGTCCTGACCTGCAACGACCACAACGACAGCGTGGCCGCCGCGAAGTGCGCGACCACCGCCGTCAAGCGCAACGTCGTCGCGGTCGTCGGCTCCTACAGCCAGTACGGCGACTCCTACCTCCCCACGCTGGAGAGCGCCGGCATCCCCTACATAGGCGGCTACGGCGTCACCACCTCCGAGTTCACCAGCCCCCTGTCCTATCCCGTCAACGGCGGCCAGCCCGCCCTGCTGGCCGGCCTCGGCAAGGAACTCGCCGCGAGCTGCGGCCCCGTGGCGCTCATCCGGCCCGACAGCATCGCGGGCGACGAACTGCCCGCCATGCTCGACGCCGGCCTCAAGACAGGCGGGCACTCCGCCGCGGTCGACCAGCGGGCGGCGGACGACACCACCGAGTACTCGGTGCCGGCCCAGAAGGCGCTGACCGCCACGACCGACGACCAGCTGAAGAAGGGGTGCGTGATACCCGCCCTCGGGGACCGCACCGACACCTTCATGGACTCCTTCCGGCGCCAGCGCGACGACTACCCCGCGGTGAAGACCGCCGCCACGCTCGACAGCGTCGACCAGACGGTGATCAACGAGTCCGGCGGGCAGTCGGGGCCCTACGAGGGGTCGTACATCACCGGCTGGTACCCGGCGTCGGGCGATCCGCGCTGGGACCCGATGAAGAAGGTGATCAGCGAGCAGGCCTTCGGCGACAACCGCATCGACGCGGCGGACGCCGGGGTGCAGACGACCTGGATCGCGTACACCGTGTTCAGGGCCGTCGTCACCTCGCTGGGCAACGGCGACGTGACCTCCGACACCGTGCGCAAGGCCCTGGACGACGGGCTCAAGGTCACCACGGGCGGACTCACGCCGACGCTGCAGTGGGCTTCCGAGAGCCCGCTGGCCACCATCGGCTTCAACCGCCTGGTCAACGCGTACGTGACGCTTCAGGTCGTACGCCAGGGCCAACTCGTCGCGGTGAAGAAGGAGTTCGAGGACGCGACGAAGACGCTCGAGACCGCGGACGTGAACTGAGGCTCACGTCCACGGGCTCACGTCCACGGGCTCACGTCCACGGGCTCTCGTCCACAGGTTCCCGGTCACAGCTGGGTCGGCTGGCGCTGGGTCAGGCCGTACGTCTTCGCGATGGCGTTCCACAGCTGGGCCGCCTTGACCTTCTGCGCGCTTGCGGTACCGCTCGAGCGGTTGCCGGCCTGGGTCTGGCCGGTCGCGCGGGCCTGGCCCTTCTTGCAGCCCTTCTTGCCGCCGACCTGGTCCGCCCAGGCCGCGTAGTGGTTGTCGGCCGCCGCGGACGCCCGCCACGCCTTGGTGAGCGCGTCGGTCAGCGCGGCGTGGTTCGGCAGCTTGTCGACGGACAGGCCGGACAGCCGGGTGACCAGCTGGCTGCGCTGCTTGGCCGCGTCGCGCAGGTCCGAGGCCGCCGTGCCCAGGTTCTTGCACCCCTTCACACTGGCCACCGCCTGGATCACCGAGGCCCGGCTGTCGCCGCTGTCGGCCAGCAGCTTGTCCAGGGCGACGGCCTGCTGCTTCGCCGGATCGGCGGCGGGCGAGGAGGAGCCGTCGGTCGCCGGGGCCGTGGCGGAAACGGTCTGGTTATTGTCCTTGCCGTCGTCTCCCCCGCCGCCGGCGAGCAGCGCACCGGCACCGACACCGAGCACGACGATGCCGATGCCGACGGCGGCGATGAGCGGCACCCGCGACCCGCGCCGGCCGCCGTGGCCACCCCGGCCGTCGTCGCCCGGCTGCGCGTACGAGGGCTGGGGCTGGGCGTATGCGGCCTGCGGGGGCTGGGGCTGATCGAAGCGCGGCATCTGCTGCGTGGCCCCGGCCGGGCTCTCGCCGCCCGGCCCGCTGCGGAACAGGTTGTCGAACTCGGCGGGCGGCTGCCGGTCCCCGCCCTGCGGCATGCCGTACGGCGCCCCGGCCTGGCCGGTCACGGGCGGGATGTACTGCGTGGCCTCGGCGTCGGGCCCGGACACCGGCGGCAACGGTCCCGCGCCGGCCTGCGGCGCACGCCCCAGGAACTGCGTCGCCTCGGAAACCGATTCGCCCGCACTCACCTCGGGCGGCAGGGCCCCCGGCGCGACGGGCGGTATGTACTGCGTCGCCCCCTCGTCCGCAGCCGCGGGCACCGGCGGGATGTACTGGGTGGCGCCCTCGTCCGCGGCGGGCGGCAGGGGGGCGCCGAAGGCACCGGGGGCGGCGGGCGGCAGGGGGGCGGGCGGCCCTCCGTGCTGGGCGGGCGGCAGGGGCGCGCCCGAGGTGGCGCTGCCGTACATGCCGGCGGGCGGCAGGGACAGGTCCGCCGGCGGCTGCGATATCGCGGGCTGCCCGCCGTACGACGGAGCCGGACCGCTCTCCGGGGGCAGCGGCCGGGACGGGTCGGACGCGGGCGCACCCCACTGGTCGGGGGCCGGCGCCTGCTGCTGTTCGGGTGCTCCCCAGCCCTGGCCCGGCGCGGCCGGCCAGCCCTGGCCCGGCGGCGCGGCCGGCGGCTGGTTCTGCTCGGGGCCCCACGGCGTGCCCCAGGCCTGGGCGCCGGGCGGGGCCGCGGCCGGGGTCTGCGGGCCGCCGTAGGAGCCGGTCTGACCGTTGTACGAACCGGTCTGCTGACCGTTGTACGGGCCGTTCTGGTCACCGTTGTACGGGCCGGCCTGCTGCCCGGGGTACTGACCGGGCTGCGGGCCGACCGGGCCCTGTGCGCCCAGCATGCCCGGCAGCAGCGGTTCGCCGCCGTCGGAGGGCAGCACGATGCCTTCGCGCGCCTCGCGCGGCGAGGGCTCCTCGCCCTGTCCACTCTGCGTCACCGGGACTCCTACGAATGGGGGACCTTCGGAATCGTCGGCTCACGCTACCGGGTCCCCCAAGCCGGGTGCCACGCAGCTCAGGGCTCAACCTCCTTCCCTGTGACCGCAGTAACAAAACCGGTCTACAGACCGCTGTATATGTCACCCTCCCGGCCCGCTCCCGCACGGAAACCGGCCGTTTCCCGCAGATTCACACCGAGGTCCGCTCCCGGCTTCACGCCGCTGCCTGCACCTCCATGCGCGCCCCGAACTCCCGCACCACCGGCTCGTCCTGGTACGGCTCCAGGCGCTGCTGGAAGTCGTCGAGGTACTCGGCGCCCCGGTTGGAGCGGAGGCTCTCCAGGAGCTCCACGGCCTTCAGGCCGGTGTTGCAGGCCTGCTCGATCTCGCGCTGCTGCACCTGCGCCGTGGCCAGCAGCACATAGCCGATGGCCCGCCTGCGCGCTTTGGTCCCGGGCAGTACGGCCAGTGCCTCCTCCGCACACCGCGCCGCCGCCTCGGCCTGTCCGAGGTCCCGGTGGCAGTGCGCCAACTCGTCGGCCAGATAAGCCTCGTCGAAGTGCGCGATCCACGCCGGGTCGTCCCCGGAGGCGGGGTCGGCCGACTCCAGGGCCGTGACCGCCCGCCCGGACGCCGTCTGGGCCGCCCGCGCGTCGCCCATCAACGCGTGCCCGCGCGCCTCGGCCGCGTAGAACATCGCCTCTGCGCGCGGTGTCACGCGCCCACGCGCCCCCTCCTGCGCCGCCCTCGCCAACTGCGCGATCTCGCGCGGGTTTCCGAGCTGGGCGGCGAGGTGGCTCATGGAGGCGGCCAGTACGTATCCGCCGTAGCCGCGGTCTCCGGCCGCCTGCGCGAGCCGCAGCGCCTGGATGTAGTACCGCTGGGCCAGGCCCGGTTGCCCGGTGTCGACGGCCATGTACCCGGCGAGCTCGGTCAGTCGGGCCACCGCGGCGAAGAGATCCCGGCCGACGGCCTCCCGGTACGACCCCGCCAGCAGCCCCGAGACGACGCTGTTGAGGTAGTGCACGACGACCGGGCGCACATGCCCGCTGCCGTACTGGTGATCCAGGTCCACGAGCGCCTGTGTCATCGCGCGCACGGCCGCCACGTCGGACTGCCCCACCCGCGGTCCGGCCGAGCGCGACACCTGCGAGTCGGGCGAGGAGATCAGCCAGTCACGGCTCGGTTCGACGAGCGCGGACGCGGCGACGGACGAGCCGGACAGGAAGTCCCGGCGCCCGACGTCGCTGCGCCACAGCTCGCAGACCTGCTCGATGGCTCCCAGCACCGTCGGCGAGAACTGGAGCCCGACACCCGAGGCGAGGTTCTTGCCGTTGGCCATGCCGATCTCGTCGATCGTGACCGTACGGCCGAGTTTGCGGCCCAGCGCCTCCGCGATGATCGCCGGGGCGCGTCCGCGCGGCTGCTGTCCGCGCAGCCAACGGGCCACGGACGTCTTGTCGTAGCGCAGGTCGAGGCCATGCTCGGCGCCGCACATGTTGACCCGGCGGGCGAGCCCGGCGTTCGAGCACCCCGCCTCCTGGATGAGCGCCTGAAGCCGTTCGTTCGGCTGTCGCGCGACGAGAGGCCTTGCGGCCATGGCGTACCCCCTGGGAACAACCCCTGAAGCGAAAAGATCCGGCCGTGAAGATCAATGCCCCGCGGACATACGTAAAATGCGAGGCTTGCGCGGATTGCCGGGGTAAAGGCTGGTGCCGACCCCACACGTGGCTACCCAGCTCGCGCCGAGGTTCCTCCTGCGCGCCCCCACACGTGCATCCATGCGCCCCAGATGCGGAATCAATGCCCCTCCCCCGCGCGCGCTACCCCCGTAACCCGAGGTGGGTGCGGGAGTTGAGTTCATCGTGGAAAAGACGATCGCGGGCACCGACGCCGCTCAGATTCCGAAGCAGCGTGGGGAATCGCTGCTGGAGACCGCCGTACGCTACGCCGAGGAGCGCCACTGGGACGTCTTCCCCGGCACCTGGCTGGAAGCCGTCGACGGGGTGCAGCGCTGCTCCTGCGGCGAAGCCGCGTGCGCCGCGCCCGGAGCGCATCAGGCGCGTGAGGACTGGGCGACGCAGGCGACGGGCAGCGCCACCGTGGCGCGCCGGATGTGGCAGAAGCACCCGGCGGCATCGATTCTGCTGCCGACGGGGCGCACGTTCGACGCGATCGAGGTGGCCGAGACCGCGGGGTTCCTCGCGCTGGCGCGCATGGAGCGCATGGAGTTGACGCTCGGTCCTGTGACGTTGACGCCGGATCGGCGGATGCACTTCTTCGTGCTGCCCGGTGCGGCGGTGAAGATGCCGGAGCTGGTGCGCAAGCTCGGTTGGACGTTGTCCTCGCTCGATCTCGTCGCGCTCGGCGAAGGGGCTTATGTGGCTGCGCCGCCTACCCGGTACGGGTCGCGGGGTGCCGTGCAGTGGGCCTGCCGGCCCACGCCCGCCAATCGGTGGCTGCCGGATGCGGAGGAATTGATCTCGCCGCTCGCCTATGCGTGTGGGCGGGATCGGTAGTCGCGCGACTGCAGGGAGTCAGTGGCTGGTCGCGCCGTTCCCCGCGCCCCTATCGGGCGGCTGTTGCACCGTAGGGTTCTTGCATGACGTCGGGAGCAGTGACGAGTACAGCGGCCGTACGCGTACGAGGGCTTTGGAAGCGGTTCGGGCAGCAGGTTGCCGTTGCCGGGATCGATCTGGAGTTGCCCGCGGGGAAGTTCATCGGGCTCGTGGGACCGAACGGGGCCGGGAAGACCACCACCCTCTCCATGGTCACCGGGCTGCTGCGGCCCGATCAGGGGAGCGTCGAGGTCGTCGGGCACGACGTGTGGCGGGATCCGGTGGCGGTGAAGGCGCGGATCGGGGTGCTGCCGGAGGGGCTCAGGCTCTTCGAGCGCTTGTCGGGGCGCGAACTGCTCGCCTACAGCGGTCGGTTGCGCGGACTGCCCGGCGACGAGGTCGACAAGCGCGTCACCCAGCTCCTCGATGTGCTCGACCTGGCCGGCGCCCAGCACAAGCTCGTCGTCGACTACTCGACCGGCATGCGCAAGAAGATCGGGCTCGCGGCCGCGCTCCTCCACAATCCCGAAGTGCTCTTCCTCGACGAGCCGTTCGAGGGCGTCGACCCGGTGTCCGCCCAGACCATCCGCGGAGTGCTCGAGCGGTACACGGCCTCGGGCGCCACCGTCGTCTTCTCCTCCCACGTCATGGAGCTCGTCGAGTCCCTGTGCGACTGGGTGGCCGTCATGACCGCGGGCCGCATCCGCGCCCAGGGCACGCTCGCCGAGGTGCGCGGGGAGGCGGCCTCGCTCCAGCAGGCGTTCCTCGAACTCGTCGGCGCGGGCGGTCGCGACGCGGGGTCGAACCTGGACTGGCTGGGCGGCGGAGCGCGATGACGGGCGAGGTCAACGTCACTCCCGTCGTCGTACGGCTGAAGCTGTCACTGCTGCGGAACGGGCTCAAGCAGTCCGGCGGACGGACGGCCGCCTACGTCGTGTCGGCCGTCGTCGTGGTGCTCTTCGGGGCGTTGCAGCTGCTGGGGCTGATCGCGCTGCACGGGAACACGCACGCCCTTTCCGTGGTCGTGCTGCTGGTGGCCGTACTGGCGCTGGGCTGGGCGGTGATGCCGCTGTTCTTTCCGGGCGGCGACGAGACGCTCGACCCGACCCGTCTGGTGATGCTGCCGCTGCGGCCCCGGCCGCTGGTGCGGGCGCTGCTTGCGGCCTCGCTGGTGGGCATCGGACCGCTGTTCACGCTGCTTCTGCTGGCCGGTTCGGTGGTCGCGGTCGCACACGGCGGTGCGGCGTACGCCGTCGGCGTCGTGGCCGTGGTTCTCGCGCTGCTGGTGTGCGTGGCCCTGGCACGGACCGTCGCCGCCGCCAACATCCGCCTGCTGACCAGCCGCAAGGGCCGTGATCTGGCGGTACTGAGCGGCCTTGTCGTCGCCATCGGGGCGCAGCTGGTCAACTTCGGTGCGCAGCACCTCGGTTCGTCCGGACTCGCCCAACTCGACCCGGTGGCCGACGTGCTGAAGTGGGTGCCGCCCGCGTCGGCGGTGGGTGCGGTGGAGTCCGTGAGCAAAGGCTCCTACGGTGTCGCCGTCCTCCAACTCGCCCTGAGTGCAGGCGCGTTGGTGGCCCTGATCGCCGTGTGGTCGCGCCACCTGACCCGCCTGATGACCTCGCCCGACGGGTCGACCCTTCAGTCCGTCTCCGAACCGGGCGCCCGCGAGCGGGGACCCGGCGGTCTCGCCCGACTGCTGCCCGGCGGCCGCACCGGCACGGTCATGGAACGCAGCCTGCGCTACATCTGGCGCGACCCCAAGACCAAGGCCGCCTGGGTGACCTCGCTCGCCATCGGCCTGATCGTGCCGGTGTTCAACGCGCTGCAGGGCACCGGCTCGATCTACTTCGCGTGCTTCGCCGCGGGGATGCTCGGCATCCAGATGTACAACCAGTTCGGGCAGGACACGTCCGCGTTCTGGATGGTCGCCACGACCATCTCGTCCGCGCACGACGCCTACGTCGAGCTGCGCGGCCGGGCTCTCGCCCTGCTCTTGATCACACTGCCGTACGCCACCCTCGTCACCGTCCTGACGACCGCGATGCTCGGCGACTGGCCCCGCCTCCCCGAGGTGCTCGGCCTCTCCTTCGCCCTGCTCGGCGCGATGCTGGCGACCGGCGCCTGGACGTCCGCCCGGTTCCCGTACTCCATCCCGCAGGAGGGCTACAAGAACGTGGCCCCCGGACAGACCGGCCTCGCCTGGATCTCGATCTTCGGCGGCATGGTCTCGGCGGCCCTGCTCTCCGCCCCCGTCATCGTGGCGGCGATCTGGGTCAACGTGGCGAAGGACGGGGACGAGTGGGGCTGGCTCCTGCTCCCGGCGGGCGCGGCATACGGCGCCGCCATCACGCTGGCAGGCCTACGGCTGGCAGCGCCCCGCACGGCAGCCCGCCTGCCGGAAATCCTGACAGCGGTGAGCAGGGGCTGACGGCACTTCTTGACGCACGGCGCCTGCAACGCCCCTCAGGGCGCGGGGAACTGCGCGATCAACCACACACCACCCGCACCCGCCGCACAACAGAGCCCCCGAGCTCATAGGCGCCCGGCGTCACTGCGTGAGCACACCGTCGAGGAACGGTTCGATCGCCGCACGCCACCCCTCCGGCTGATCGTAATGAACAAGGTGCCCGGCATCCGCAACTTCCGCATACTCCCCGAGAGGCAGCACCCGGACCATCTCCTGCGCCTCGGCGCGACCGAGCTCGCCGTCGAGCCCGCGCACGACCAGCGCCGGGCACTGCACCTGGGCGAGCTCCTCCCAGTGCGCGTCGTACACCCACGTCTCACGGGACCGGAGCATCTGCTCATGGTGGAAGACGGGCCGCCAGCCGTCGGCGGACTCGTGCATCACCTCGGCGTAGAACTCCCCGCGGGACGGGTTCGGCCGCTCCACCCAGGGATCGTCCTCGCCGAACCACTTGCGTACGTCCGCGAGCGTGGCGAAGGGAACGGGCCACGCCTTGAACCAGTCCGCCCACTCCCGCTGCGAGGCAGCCCCCAGGGCGGACGCCCGCATGTCGCAGACGATCAGCCCGCGGACCAGATCGGGCCGCTTGGCCGCGAGCTGCCAGGCGGTCAGCGCGCCCATGGCGTGGCCGATGACGACGGCCGGGGCGAGGCCGAGCTGCTCGAGAGCGGCCTCGGCGTCCTCGACGTAGGCCTCACGCGTGAACGAGGCCTGTGGCGACTTGTCGCTCTGGCCGTGGCCACGCTGGTCGAGCGCGACGGCGCGGTGCCGTTCGGAGAGCCAGCGGGCGGTGGACGCCCAGTGCGAGGCACGGCCCATCAGGCCGTGCAGTAACAGCACGCCGGGGGTGTGCTCGCCGCCCGGCCCACCGTTGGCGTGGTCTGTCTTGGGCGGGTCGCCGAACTCCCAGGCCGCAAGGCGTACGCCGCCCGCCCCGGTCACGTCGATGCGTCGCGCCATGGTCCTGGCACCCCCCAAGCTCCGCTAGGACCGCTCGCTCCCGCTCGAGCCGGCCGGTCCTGTGAACCGTGTCCTGCCGTGCCGTGCCGTGCAGCTGTCTGTACTTGTGTGCTCTCTCCCGAAGCGCACATTCCGCGTGATCCGTCACCCGCAGACTATCGAATGGGTATTCGAAAATACCGTCTCCGTGAGCAACACCCCTCGTACGAGTGACATCGCTCAAGGAATGATCGCCGCCGCCGAGGGGAGATCTTCTGCGGGAGGCGGGCCGCTCGGGGAAAACGGTCCGAGGGGAATGACCCTGGGAGCTCGGGGCTCCGGGTCAGCACAGGGGAGGACAGGCCCCGGCGCCGCACGGCGCCGGGGCCCTCCATACGTCTGCGGCACATCCTCCCGCCCCCTCCGGTCATATGCCTCACGCGACAGCCTCGCACGCGAAACGTCCGAGCGCTGCGATTTCGACGCACCGAACCTTCACATCGAAGAGTTCGACGAGAAGCTTCCGCGGCGCCTCAAATACCCCTGGGGCACCGGAAGTTGACGGTCATGCCCGGGTCGCCGGCGGAGCGGGGCCGGAAGCAGTCCGTCGGCAGTGGTCAGCGCTTGGCGACGAACACATGGGAGGCCACGTCCGCCTCCAGCTCGGCCGCCTCGCCGCCGCTGCCCACCAGGACGCCGCCCGCCGACTCCGTCACACTCACCACCGAACCGGGCTGCACGCCCGCCCGGCGCAGCGTGTACATCAGCTGCGCGTCCGTCTGGATCGGCTCGCCGATACGGCGCACGACGACCGTCTTGCCCTCCAGGCCCGGGTCGAGGTCCGCCAGCGACACCATGCCCTCGTCCAGGAACGGGTCCGCGCCGTCCTTCTCGCCCAGCTCCTCCAGGCCCGGGATCGGGTTGCCGTACGGCGACTCGGTCGGGTGCCTCAGCAGCTCCAGCACGCGCCGCTCCACGGCCTCGCTCATCACGTGCTCCCAGCGGCACGCCTCCGCGTGCACCTGCTCCCACTCCAGGCCGATGACATCGACGAGCAGACACTCGGCGAGCCGGTGCTTGCGCATCACGCGCGTGGCGAGCCGGCGTCCCTCGTCCGTGAGCTCCAGGTGACGGTCGCTGGCGACGGACACGAGGCCGTCCCGCTCCATCCGCGCCACCGTCTGGCTGACGGTCGGTCCGCTCTGGTCCAGCCGCTCGGCGATCCGCGCCCGCATGGGGACCACACCTTCCTCCTCCAGCTCGAGGATGGTGCGGAGATACATCTCCGTGGTGTCGATCAGTCCGGACATACGTGCCCCTCGGTGAGATCTGCCGGAAGCACGACGGCTTCCCGGCGCGTGCGCTGGCCCTGGCCCTGGGTTCAATTCTGACGCATACCACTGACAACCGTGCCGCGCCGTTGAAACCAGGGGGCCGCACCGGCGTACTCGGGAGTAGCCGACGGTATGCCCGCAGATCCGCCGCCCGGCCGGCACGGCGCGCTCACCCCCTGTATTGACACGGCACTGGTCCAGACCGCACGGTGATCCGCGACACAGACACAGACACCCCAGGCCGCCCCCCGGAAGGACCCGCATGAGCGACGGCAAGCTGGCCGACCAGTTCTTCGACGCCGCGATCGATCTCCTGCAGCGGGTCCGGGACGAGGAGGCGCAGTCCATCACGGCGGCCGGCAAGCTGCTCGCCGACACCGTCGCGGGCGGCGGACGCCTCTTCGCCTTCGGCGCGGGGCACTCCTCCCTCGCCGCGCAGGACGTGGTCTACCGCGCGGGCGGCCTCGCCCTGATGAACCTGCTCGCCGTACCGGGTGTCGTCGGCGTCGACGTGATGCCGGCCACGCTGGGCTCCGCCCTGGAGCGCGTCGACGGCCTCGCGAGCGCCGTCCTGGAGACCTCTCCACTGCGCGCGGGCGACGTCCTGATCATCATCTCCCTCTCCGGCCGCAACGCCCTGCCCGTCGAGATGGCCATGAGCGCCCGCGCGCTGGGGGTGAAGGTCATCGGCGTGACATCGGTGGCGTACGCCTCGGAGACCCGTTCCCGGCACGTCTCCGGCACCTATCTGCGCGACCACTGCGACATCGTCCTCGACTCGAAGATCGCCATCGGGGACGCGACTCTCACCGTCGACACCATCCCGGCCCCTTTCGCCCCGGCGTCGACCGTCGTCACGAGCGCGATCCTGCAGGCGGTCATGGCCACAGCGGCGGGCGCGCTGGCGGAGCGGGGCATCGAGCCGCCGCTGCTGCGGTCGGGGAACGTGGACGGCGGACACGACTGGAACGGTCGCGTGATGGAGGAGTACGGGGACCGGATCTTCTACCAGCAGTAGGACGGCAATAGGACGGCAGCAGGAAAGACGCCAGGGGGGACGTCCGGGCGTACCTACTCGCGCCCCACGGCCCCCGCCAGGTCCAGCGCCGCCGCGATGCGCGCGGCCACGTCTTCGGTGTACGCCGCGTCGGACCGCTCGAACTGGCTGCGCCCGCCCCCGCGCAGAAACGTCACGACCCCCAGCGTCCGTCCCCGGCTCCGCAGCACCGCGCACAACGCGTGCACCGCGTCGCCGGGCCACTGCCGGGCCTTCGCCCACTCCCGCGCCTGCTCCGGCGGCACCGACCCCACGCTCGCCCGCACGGACCCGATCCGCTCCACGCACTGCAACGCCGGATGCCCCTGCGCGTACCGCACCGGCAGCCCCGCCTGCCCGGTGAGCAGGCTCGGCCCGGGCACCCCGGAGGGCGTCGTGGCGACCCGCACCAGCCGTACGGGCCCCTCCGTCTGCCCGTCGGCCACCGCGCCGCCCGCCACCCGGTCGATCAGCGCGTGGTCGGCGAACCCGGCGAGCGAGAAGTCGAGATGGACGGTCGCCGCCTCCCCCGGGTCCTCGCACTCCGCGGCCGCCCTGGCCGCCCGGTGCAGCTGATTGGTCCTGAACCGCAGCAGCGCCGACTCCTGCTCGCCCTGCTTGCCCTCGGTCACGTCCTGGAAGAGCCAGGCGACCCCGAGCGGCACCGGCTCCTCCGCGAGCGGCGAGGCCAGCCGTACGAAGCCGCAGCGCCAGCACCGCCGCTGGTCGCCGTCCGGCGTGCGCACGCTCACCCAGATCTCGGCCGGCGCGGGCGGCGCACCCTCCGCGAGCACGTGCGTGAGCGCGCTCTCCAGCTCCTCCACACCCTGGGCGAGCAGCTCCCCGAGCGGCCGCCCGAGCGCGGACGTCCGCCCGATCCCCAGCGAACGCGCCGCGTGCGCATTCACCACGGCGGGCCGCAGATCGACGTCGACGAGCACGACACCCCAGCTCGCGTCCTCGAACAGCGCCTCACTCAGCGCGATCGACCGCTCCAGATCGATCTGCGCATGCACTTCACTGAAGGCGCAGTACACGCCCGCGGGCTTCCCGTCGGGCCCGCGCACCGCAGCGGACTGCGTCCGCACCAGCACCCGCCCGCCGTCCTTCGTCAGCAGCGCGAACTCGTGCACCTGCCGCCCGGGGGCCTCCATGGCGGACATCAGCCGCGCCTCGACCTCCTCGGCATCCGCGCTGCGTACGGCCCACCCGGCGAACCCGTGCCGCCCCACCGCCTCGGCCGCGGTCCACCCCAGAATCCGCTCCGCCTCACGGTTCCAGTGGGTCACCACCCCGTCGGCGTCGAAGGCGCACAGCGCCGCGTCCATCCCGTCGAGCAGCGCGGCCAGCAGATCGGAGCCGTCAGGGCCCACGGGACCCACCCGCTCGGGCTCGTCCGGCCCCAGCTCGTCGGTGGTCCCACTACGCCGGGAAGCACTCACCTGGACCCCCTGCCAAGCTGCGTCCGCACCTGGGGCGCGTCGGTTCGCTCACTCGCAATCATCTAACTTGAACGTGACGCAGCACACACCGAGTTCCCACAAGATTGAAGGAATCGTTGTAAGCCGCCTCCGCCCCCTACGATCCGCCCACCCCCAGTCGAAGATCAACCCACAGATCGTCCGCACCGCCGAGCACATACCGCTCGACCTCGACAAACCCATACTTCTCGGCGAACCGCGGCCCGTCGTCGTCGGCCGTGGCACTCGGCCGGAACCAGCGCGGTCAACATCTCGGAAAACCGGTTGATCGGTGGCCGATCGGTTCCTAATGTGTGGCACACACCGAAGGGAGGTGATCGGGTAAATGATGGAAACCCGGACGCGTGAGGTGGCTGCGGGCTAGCGGCTCGCCACCACATTCAGTGCGGTGCCGGACCAGCGCGCGATAGACGCGTGCAGCCGGCCCAATCCCAAGCAGTCACCCGACCCGCGAGCTCGCCGGTAAGTCCGGCCGGCTCCTCCGCCGAGGCGGAGGGACCAGAGCCCGCGGGTCGCCTGCGTTCCCGGGGGCCTATCGCGAGATGCCCGCGTACCCCTCGATCTCCTGCGGACCACGCGAGCCGGGACCGGTGTAGCGGGCGGACGGCCGCACGAGCCGACCCGTCCGCTTCTGCTCCAGGATGTGGGCCGACCAGCCCGCCGTACGGGCGCAGGTGAACATCGACGTGAACATGTGCGCGGGGACCTCAGCGAAGTCGAGAACGATCGCCGCCCAGAACTCGACGTTGGTCGCCAGGACACGGTCCGGTCGGCGGGCGTGCAGCTCCGCCAGGGCGGCCTTCTCCAGCGCCTCGGCCACCTCGAACCGCGGAGCACCCAGTTCGCGCGCGGTGCGGCGCAGCACGCGCGCGCGTGGGTCCTCGGCGCGGTAGACGCGGTGGCCGAAGCCCATCAGACGCTCGCCCTTGTCCAGGGCCTGCTTGACATACGCCTCGGCGTCCCCGGTCCGCTCGATCTCCTCGATCATGCCGAGGACGCGGGAGGGGGCGCCGCCGTGCAGCGGGCCGGACATGGCTCCGACGGCGCCGGAGAGGGCGGCCGCCACGTCCGCGCCGGTGGAGGCGATGACGCGGGCCGTGAAGGTGGACGCGTTCATGCCGTGCTCGGCGGCGGAGGTCCAGTAGGCGTCGACGGCCGCGACGTGCTTCGGGTCCGGCTCGCCCCGCCAGCGGATCATGAAGCGCTCGACGACGGACTGTGCCTTGTCGATCTCGCGCTGCGGAACCATGGGCCGGCCCTGGCCGCGGGCGGACTGGGCGACGTAGGAGAGGGCCATGACCGCGGCGCGGGCCAGGTCCGCGCGGGCCTGTTCGGCATCGATGTCGAGGAGGGGCTTGAGGCCCCACACGGGCGCCAGCATGGCCAGCGCCGACTGCACGTCCACGCGGATGTCCCCGGAGTGCACAGGGATCGGGAACGGTTCGGCGGGCGGCAGGCCGGGGTTGAAGGCGCCGTCGACGAGCAGCCCCCAGACGTTCCCGAAGGAGACATGACCGACCAGGTCCTCGATGTCGACGCCCCGGTACCGCAGGGCGCCGCCCTCCTTGTCCGGTTCGGCGATCTCCGTCTCGAACGCGACGACTCCCTCGAGTCCGGGTACGAAGTCGGACATCAGGCGGCTCCTCGTGATGTGTGCGACAGATGTGTACGGCAGAGGTGGCGGCTCGGCCGCTGGATCCCCGGTCGCTCGACGCGACTCGTGGCCCTGGGCGGCCACCCTGGTGATGCCCCGTGAAAATGGTCGCTCAACCAGAACGGCACCTGCACGATATCCCCGAGTGCCACTTTTGGGGAGACTTCGCGGCACTCAGTGCCACAAGAACTCTTCCATGATGACGGACACCATGCCGAACGGCACCCGCGCATACGGGAGGATGACCGCGTGAATGACCGAGACGCCGCCCCCCTCGACCCCTCCGCGATGCGCAAGCAGTACCGGGCCGAGGGCCTCGCCGAGTCCGATCTGGCCGCCACTCCGGTGGCGCAGTTCGCACGCTGGTTCGAACAGGCCGCGACGGAGGCCCATCTCTTCGAGCCGAACGCCATGATCGTCTCCACGGCGAACGCCGAGGGCCACCCCAGCTCGCGCACCGTGCTGCTGAAGCACTTCGACGAGCAGGGCTTCGTCTTCTACACCAACTACGACTCCCGCAAGGCCGGCGACCTCGCGGAGAACCCGTACCTCTCGCTCCTCTTCCCCTGGCATCCGATGGCCCGCCAGGTCATCGTCACGGGCATCGCCCGCCGCACCGGCCGCGACGAGACGGCCGCCTACTTCCGCACCCGCCCGCACGGCTCGCAGCTCGGCGCGTGGGCCAGCGCCCAGTCCAGCGTCATCCCCTCCCGCGCCGAACTCGACGCCTCCTACGCCGAGTTGGCGACCCGCTATCCGGAGGGTGAGCAGGTCCCGGTCCCGCCGGCCTGGGGCGGCTTCCGGGTGGCCCCGCAGACGGTGGAGTTCTGGCAGGGGCGGGAGAACCGGCTGCACGACCGGTTGCGGTACGTGACGGAGCCGGACGGCGGCTGGCGGGTGGAGCGGCTCAGTCCCTGAGGTCCGGCTCAATCCCTGAGGTCCGGCTCAATCCCTGAGGTCCGGCTCAATCCCTGAGGTCCGGCTCAATCCCTGAGGTCCGGCTCAATCCCTGAGGTCCGGCTCAGTCCCTGAGGTCCGGCTCAGTCCCTGAGGTCCGGCTCGTCTCCAAGGCCCTGCTCAGTCCCTGAGCATCCGGTCCAGGATCTGCGTCCACTGCGCCACGACCCGCTCCCGGCGGCCCGTGTCGTCCGTCAGCAGGTTCGCGAGACCGAGGCCGCGGGCCATGTCCAGCAGGCCCTGGACCGTTTCCCGCACGCCCGCGCGGGACTCGTCCGCCTCCAGCAGCTCCACCGCGATCCGGTGGGTCTCGCGGCCGACCCGGGCCTCCAGTTCGGTCACGCGGGGCCGCAGCTGCTCCTCGTTGGAGGCCGCGACCCACAGGTGGAGGGCGGCCCGGAAGAGAGGGCCCGTGTAGAGGTCGACGAGGGCTGACACCACGGCGCGCCGGCCGCCCTCCGCGCCCTGCGGGAACAGCGCGCGCAGGGCCGTCGACCGCTCCTCGGCGACGTATTCGACCGCTGCCGTGAAG
>Ga0307512_10002860_pt1 | contig 20973 bp, 29 predicted proteins | sample 14_EM_MG_FD_200267 | JGI IMG/M metagenome (GOLD analysis project Ga0307512, IMG submission 200267) | Populus trichocarpa ectomycorrhiza microbial communities from riparian zone in the Pacific Northwest, United States - 14_EM | ecosystem: Host-associated > Plants > Roots > Unclassified | place... | reverse complement strand
ATTCCTTATCGTAACAACCACGCCATATCATCCAACGTCGCAACACCTCTAACCACTTCTTTATCTTACTAAATTATACCGCCACCATCTCGCCGCTTCCTCCGCGTCTTCCAACGTCTCCGCCTTTCCGTAACACAATTCCTTCCACACCACCCGTATCTTTCTTCTATTATTCCCAGGTATCACCGTACCCGCTTACGCCGTGACAGCCAGAGTACATCCTTCAGCACCTCTCATTTCGTTTGCCGCTGCTCATCAAGCCTCTTCTGAGGAATATTGCGGTTCTTGATTCGTGTCAGTAGAAAAGAGACCAGTACAACGCTGTGCGTTGAGGGCACCTGGTGGATCTTCGAAGGAAGATTGCCGATTGTCAGATATACAGGTCGCTCCTTCTAATCGCATGTACAATTCGAGGGATGTGTTCCGTTGGACTTGAAGCTCAAGGGCACCAGTCTATCCCCCACTCTGAGGGTTAACTAAACATCGATTAGCACGTTATTATCCTCAAATATCTCTCTTTCCCTGTGTCTCCCACAACCAGACCGCGGTGTGCATTTCAGTATAGAGGGGTTTCGGTGGTGTATAGCTGTTACAGCAACAACCAGGGGCGAAAATGCGATGCTCGGCGTTGGCCCGGAGCCACATCAAGAATCTCATCCTGTTGATGATATCCCGACTCCAGTATTTGATAGGTGATTGAGGATCGTCATTCCATCTCTTATCGTTGAGAGTGTGCGGTTCCCAATCCCCGAGAGCCTGATCATCTGGCATGCTAGCCACGAGCTTCTGGATGCCATCCGTGTTTGTGAAGCTTGGGAAATGCAGAGCGGTGTGTTCTTGCTTCAGCACGTTGTCATAGTACGTCTTCATGCCCTTCTTCTTGATCCCACGTTGGATATATATGAACTCTTCACCTGTTGCAAATGGGTAGTAGGGATTGTTTTGTAGGTTCGACCCAAGTCACCCCTGAGCGTCAGGTTCCCATGGCTCAGCAATGTAATCGATCAGAGGAGCGCTGACATCAGGTTATATTTCCGTCCGCGGTGGACGTGGCGCAGGTTGAAACTCCGAGTCTGCGATGTTCCCACCGTGTTTGAGCTGGGGAATCGCGACCAATTCTTCGACTGAATCTTCCCTACTGTGGAATTCACGATGCTGAGTATGTTGAACATGGCGTGGCGCGCTGCAAATAGTCAGATTCTTCTGGCATCCAACTTGATGGTGTTCAGGATGGTGTATTTTGTTACGTTTAAGTCGCCAGGTGCCTGAGGTGAACTGGTTTCGGCATGAAAATTCGGGGCAACTGAAATGGGTCTTTTCTGGCATTGTCGACGATACACAAGGAGTGGAGTATACATTGTAGAAAAGGACGCATGTAGGAACCAAGCCTGAGCAGCCTGGTGTGTAAACTCAAGATACTTTCAGCTAACGTATTGAGCCTCAACATCATCACAAGGATATTTCTTACATGCCAGGAGTTGCAAAAACGCTGCATGTGCGATCTCCCATACTACTATGAATAAAATAAAACCAATGAAATGAAACCAATTCAAAACCCAGAGATAGAATAAACCTTGTGCGCTCCAGAAACCTCGCGACGAGTTTATTGATCAATGCCTGAGCTAAATAGATTCCAACTAAGGAAATGAACAGGACAGGAACCCAACCCTAACTCAAATGCAACATCCATCGCCTGCTTTGTAAAGAGAGGACTGGATCACTCCTCACCTACCAAGCCATCTGGGTGCACCTCAGGGAGAGTGTTATCGGGGAGAGGGTCATTGGGGAGAGGGACATGAGGGAGAGGATCATCGGGGAGACTGTCGCCACCTGCCGATTCATTCAGCACCAGCTGATCCTCATCCACATCTGATGTGTTCCTGGCGGCTTCAGCTTCTCGCAAAGTTGGCAACACAAGGCGAGCTATTTGCGACGTCACAAGCCCCAAATGCTGCAGCCCACTGAAGCGATGGCTCTCCGGCGTTCGTGGGCTTGGGTGAGGCCCCAGGGTTTGTGGCTGAGGGGCAGGCGCCACAGGTTGCACCCGTGGGGTACGCTTGCGCATCTCCTGGCCTTGCTCAGGTACCACGATTGGCTGATTGTCTACCATGGTATCTACATTGTCGGCCGATGTATTTACCATCTCTCCCTGGCCACTCATCCAAGGTTCTTTCCCATCATCCTCATCCTTATCCTCCTCCTCATCTTCATTCTCGTCCTCTTACTCCTCCTCCTCTTCTTCCATCTCTTCAACTTCCTCCTCTTGATCTTCCTCCTCTTCATCGTCACCGTCCCTTTCCATATCCACATTGCTGTCAGGGCACGTATGCCAGCATCCGGCAAAGTAAGGGAATGGATTATACTTGTAGGGAGACGGTTGCAAACTGTCAGAGTAATCGAACGTGTATGAGTAGATGGAAAGATTCTCGGTAGGGATCAGAATCTCAGGAGCAGTCTATTTAAGGTGGTCGCTGACCCGGCCGCATGACGTGAGGGTGTAGCAACCCTAACCTCTGGTCTAAGACCTCGCCGTTACATTATCCCCTCTCTAGCCGCATACCTTCTGGGCTGCATATCCACAGACAAAGTTAAAGACAAACAACAAACAAACAAGAAACAAATCCCACAATCGTCCGGCAGATAAGGTGCACACGGAGACACCACCTCCACTTGACTGTGATCCGAACACAGTAAACCCTGTGCCAAGGCCATTCGGACTGGACCGCATCCAATCACAAAAAACAAATGAATGAAACAAAGAACATCAATTTGATCCATTTCCTCCAGTATCGCGGCTTCCTCAGGTGGCTGCGATGGAATTCATCCACCAGCTCATGAGCATTCCCGAGGTTTTCCGCTGGGTCCCAACTCGTACGGATATATCTGTATCTGGCCCATTGAACGAGATAATGAAGCATTTAATAAGGCCGTTTGGAGTCGGGGATACAATCAACTTCCCATTATTCCAAGTCGTCGACAATCATGGGGCGAGGTTTAGTCGATGGCTGGTCTGAGACTTGGGTTGGATACCGATCGAGTTGTGGCACATGGAACACGTTGTGATTCCGCATGGTGTTTGGCAGGTCTAATTTGTAGGCGTTCTTATTGATGACTTTACTCACAGTGTACGGACCCGCACGTTTGAAGTCGAGCTTCCTAGATGGCCCGGTTCACCAGAAGTGCTTGGTCAAGAGCCACACTTTGTCTCCTACACCGAACTTAATTTCTATTCTGCGAGTGTACATTGTCGGTCGCTGATGTGTTTGCAGTGTGTTTTCGCGGAGAGTGCGATGCGTGTCTGGCAATCCCTCGAGAGTAGCGTCCGCTTGGTTCGCCGACTTCCGATGTGACGCTCTCTGTGCCTTGAACTGCATCTCAGGGTTGTGGTGGTACATGGCCCAGAATGGTGGCAGTCTCGTCGATGCATGCACTGAGTTGTTGTACTCGAATTCGGCCACGGGAAGGAGTTCGGCCCACTTGTCTTGCTCATTATTGCTGAAGGCTCGGGGGTATTGTTCCATGGTCTCGTTCTGCTGCTAGGACTGGCCGTTGGTCTGCGGGTGGAAGACGGTCGAGAGACGGTGGTTGATGTTCAGATGGTAGCAAACTCGAGTCAAGACTCGGCTGGTAAACTGCCGTCTGCGGTCGGCAACGATAGTAATTGGTATGCAGTGCTCGCAGAGCATTTGCTCGAAACACATAGGTGCCAATTCCAGTGAGTTCATATCCTTTCAGCAGGGCAGGTAGGTAGCCATCTTAGTGAAGCAATCGACTATGGCCAAAATCCTGGTCTATCCCGACTTGGTTGATTCCTGCGTAATGGCACGGCTGTATGTGACGTGTCCAGGGCCGGGTAATACCTGCTTTATATAGTCGGCTCGCCACAAGCCTTAGATCTCTAGCAAGAATCTTACTTTACTTACCTTTATACTATTCTACAATATTGACATGCACCTTTGCAACCGTATCTACTGATATACCCTCCTACGAGGCCATACATGGGCGTATCCCTTTACACAATTATCGCTCTTACAATTTCAGATATGTTTCGCGTGCTGGATTTCATTTTCCCCTCTCGGACCCGTTACACCACGTAAACAACACGCGAGATATCATCCAGATTTGGGAACACTGATTGCATCAGCCCAGTGGCTTGATATGTCTATTCAATTGAGGTTAACGGTAACAGACGATTTTGGGTGGATTGGAGAGGCCACTCGGCCAGAGACGCGTCGCGACACCTACTGATCAGAAATCATACGGACATGAGATCTACGAATCGCAGATACAACATAGGCATGAATTGTCCACCCAATTGAGGTTGACAGTATCAGAGACAATTCCGAGTTCATACCAGAGGCCAACCGGCCAGGAGATGCATCAGTGACTAAGCCGGTTGAAGTCAATTGCAACTAATGCATCCTGGGAGAACGCGAAGGATACCAATTGCGGCACCAATGAGATTCGATAAGTTACCTTTCAATTGAGTGAATAGACGATTACAGGGGTGATTCCATGGACCATCCGCCACCGAGAGTTGCGTCACCGGCAATGCCAAAGCCTGTCCTACTGCAGTTTGCTGTTGATGATAGCTAATTGATGATAAACGGGCATATACCTTGAACGAAGTACACCTACGAAGCTTCAGGGCGGCTTTACACGATATGCGCGAATCACTTCTACTGATGCCACCGATGGCAGTTCCAATCGCGATTACCTTCTACAGGACTCGATGGAGTCATCTACGTTACGGATTATGTTAGAAGCTTATCGCAGAGGCTACGGAAGTCTTACAAGGCTATATACCGTCAGCGAGTCAACGAATCAACTATCATTACCGATACGATTACCGATACGATTACCGACATTACTACCGGTATCATGCACTACCGACGGGCGGAGTTCAAGATAGCGGAGCAGCAATCACAGATCATGTGGCAGATCCGTAAGCGAAGTTTAATAACCCATAAATGTTCTAAAGTGGCTAGCAGATACAATTCGCAATTACTATGGACAATTGGCACCTGATTGGTCGACCGAATCGGATCGTTGCGAGGAGATAGATCCATCCGCGCCAACTCTATTCAATTTCATCAAGCATACGCAAACCAGCGAATACGGATGGGGCCATACCATGGCATACAAAGAGGGTTTTCAGAATTGCTGTAGAGATGATGTTCATTTGTAGCCGGGATTCTCAGGATCCACGGGGCTACCCGACGGACTATCTGGGCACTCGCAGAAGACCAGCGGATTCAGCATGTATAGAAAGCGCGCAGAGGTTCAATTGATGTGTCGTATCCCCACTTGGGAATGGACAGTATTTGGGTGTCAGACAGTCCCAATTGGGTGTGACAAGTATGTGATTCGCTGAGTGAGCTTATTCGTACACATGGTGGCAGCGGTGGTGGACGCACTGTGTGAGCTGGAGAATTGGGGTCGACTTCCAAAGCATGCGACTTTTGGCTGTGCAACCCCAGGGTGAGGGGAAGAGGTGGCAGTGGACCGAGCAGGCCATCGGGTATGCCCCGGGAATGTACCTGGATCACGGCTAGGGGGGAGGCGTGTTCCGAAGGAGGCGGCGGTGTTCCGCAGATTTCAATACTTGGAACCAATGCCTTTGACGATCAACTGGCCAGCGAGGAGGTCGTTTGGACGTTCTTCCTAAAAGCGGGAGTTCGTATCGGGCTGCTGGGAGTCACCGTGGAAAGCATCTCTACTGGCGAGATAGGCACCAGGCACTGGACAGGCGAGCAGGGAGCAGCGGCGGTAGTTGCGGCAGAAGAGCATCCACATGGGAACCTTGAATGACTGCTACCGCCACGCCCAGACACAAAGCGAGTACTGGACGGCGGGGCTTGGCTCTTCCATGGGCGAACCGTTTTAAATCTGGGCTCCTGCATGTTCCTCCTCACCACTCCATACATACATATTACGAGTTGAGAAATAACGTTTGCAGATGGAGCCAGTACCACGACAAAGATGGTGCCTACAGACGATGGAGGACTGATCCAGCGATATACGGGGATGTCGTGGAGGTTCAGCAAAGCCAAGGCGCAGACACTCCCGCCGCATCTGTCAATTGCAATTGATTTGGAGCCTGGCTACAATTTGCCATATGGGCGGATTTACAACTTCTCGGAGTTGGGTGGAGCGATATTCACGCAATTGAGTGGATTAAGATCACGTGCTCACGAGGCCGGATCATGGATTTGGATTTGGACTTACAGACCCCATGCCAGATGGACGGATCGATGTGTGGGTATTGTTTTCTGATGGACAACATGTCACCAGATGGATTATGGGACTGCAATGAAGGGTCAATAGAATACGGACATTATGGAGGTTAGTAAATATGACCGTTAGAGGGCGTACAGAACTACCGGAGCAGTGACGGAATGCGGCCCATACGAGTGCAATTACGCACCGGGTGGAAACGAATGGCTGAAGCCAGATGGATCGTGACCAGATGGATTGCGGCCGGAGATGGATGACAAGGGATGGATCCCGTCCGGAGATGGATTGTGCCCCGAGATGGATCTCGACAGGATATGGATGGATGACTGGAGATGGATAACAGGTGATGGATCACGGGAGACGGATGACAATCAATCCCCTTTCCGATATGCAGATATTCAGGATACGCGAAGTTATGCGAGTCTCGAGATCACAAAGTTGATTTCGATCTACGAGGTTACAATCGAGCGCAGCTATGCAGACATACGATGGACCGGCGGCATGGCTCCACCGAGTACGATACCGAGCACTACTCAGAGCACTATTCAGAGATACGGAATGATGCAGCGACATGCCCCAGTTTCAATGCCGAATATGATCCCGAATGCGATCCTGACTCAGTCTCGACAATCCCGAGATACACAAGTGCTAGTGGAAATCTTCTTCACAATCAAGCCTAACGAACCAATATGGCACCCGACAAAGCCGGAATGGATTAGTCGTCGGTGGAGTAACGACGTACAAACGGGGATGACCAGACCGGAATCAACAACCACCCCTACTGCAAGCAATCACCTTACCGAAAATGCTGGGAGGAAGCACTTTGGAGCGCACTTACTTGAAAAGAATCGCAGCTTGAGAATAGTCGATGGGCGTGTCTTGGAAGAGATCACTAGCAGAGTCAACAAGCGTACGTGGAGAAGATTCAACAGTACACCTGGAGATGAAACAACAAGTGAACTCAGAAAACGACGAGATGGATACCCAGACAAGTGACAGCAAGCACACTTGGAGAAGGAGCGGAAAGCATACCTGGAGGAAATCCGGCGAGCAATTGGAGATGATAAGTGCACCGAGCACATGGCGGATGTCAAGTGTACCTACAAGTGCACCGACTAGGAGGATGATGAGTGCGGCTGCATGAGCACCGGATAGTTGAGACAACTACTGAGGGATAATGACTGAGCATAGCGACCAAGATCATCGCCAAATGACTCCAAATTGGGATTGAATAAGAGGATTATCAGGAGCCCTCTACCGAAGGGACCGACTGGGATGTTCACCAAACAGCTTACCGAAATGAATGCCGAACGACCATACTGGAGGCCTATAAACCTGCTTGGCCGAGGCTGACGGAGTATGAATATAACTACTGATGGGCACCGTGTAAGGCCACTGGTTGCAAAAGATGGTGTCAGATATCGAGGCTGGCCTACAAAGCTTTGCACGAGGGTCTGGAGAGCGCAAACGCCCACAGAAATATATGGTATGAAGGACCATGTCATGAGAAGCTTACGAGATAGATACGAGGTCATATATGATTGACCATCACCGACGGCTATGATACCGAGAGCAGAAGCTACAATCCATGCCGAGAAGTCAAACCCACTTCATCAGTGCAGACTGAGCGTGAATGACTACCGAGGCAGCTTCCAAAGCAGCAACAATGATCACTGAAGGGCTGCTGAGTTGTTTACAAGGAATTTGAAGATCTCGAGTGGTAGCGCACTTGGAAGTATAATGAGTATGACCAGTTACTGGGATGCTTAAAAGTTAGATATACCGATGGCGAAGGCAATGATCATGGTGATGATGAGCAGCGAGCGGAAGCCATCATCGATGCCGCCGAGTCAAGACTAGGCTCATACTATGATCAGGGATTTCACTGAGATTACTGCGTCAAATTCCGTCAATGACCTACACTTCGTACGAGTTACGAGTGCGAGATTGGATAGTCGGATGCCGGACATTCCGGAAGTGGAGATATGGAGGATGGTGTCACATTGGATGTTCCTTCTCTTCTCTTGCGTTTACTTCTTTACGTCTTTGGATCTCGGGTCAGAATAGATGGCGTCGGCACGGGTTTTTACCACCTCCGGAGATAAGTCAAGTGGAGGTGGAGTTTCCCTGTGCGCCGGATCCGCTGAATGGCTACCATACGGTACTATTCGGTTGTCGGAATTATGGGTTCGTACGTTTGCGTACGTTGAACAGTTGTTTGATTGTTTCCTTTCCTTTCCTACTCTAGTACGGGATCATGCAGCCCAGGGGGTCTGCACCTATGGAGGGGGATAATGTAATGGCACGGCTGTACGTGACGTGTCCAGGGCCGGGTAATACCCGCTTTATATAGTCGGCTCGCCACGCGCCTTAGATCTCTAGCAATAATCTTAATTTAGTTACCTTTATACTACTCTACAATATTGACATCGACGTTTGGAACCGTATCTACTGATATACCTTCCAACGAGGCCATACACGGGCTTATGCCTTTACTTCCGGTAAGTCTGTGACGCAGTCCATAGTAACTCAGTCCCAGGGGTTGTACAGTGGTTGTAGTGGCATATTAGCTCCAAATCGTGCGTGGCGTATTGCGTTGATTCACTCGCGTACTTCACAACCGGCGACTTACTTCCGTAGCATGGCACCTGGTTCCAGCTAATAGATCACTGTAGATACGAGTTCAGCAGTTCTAGGCATTCCAAAGTGACCGGATTCAGGGTTATCGTGCAAAAGACTTATCACTTGGTTGCGGAGTGCTTCTGGCACGTATATTCTCCCCTCAAAGGTGAGTGCTCCTGCGCTGACTTTCCAATGCATGCCTGTGTCCTTATCCATAGATCCATCTTTCCCACCGGTTTTCGACAGGACAGGTTAACCGATTATATTCTTTATCTCAGTTGCTAGTGGATCAGTATTCTGGGCTGCCTTCATCGCTAGTAAGAGATCACTTAATGGCTCAACAGTGGTGACCGGCATGGTTGCCACGAGTTGCTCAGAAGGTCCTTCGCAGCCTGCTTCATAATCAGGGTGTCTTGATGGTCCATCTGCAGGGATCATTTTTCCTTCCAAGTGTTGAATAATGAAGTCATATGATGAAAGGATCTCAGCACATCTCGCTTGTCACCGGGAGAGCTCTTTTGGCGTTTGGAAATACTCGAGAATCTTGTGGTCGCATTGTATCCGGATCTTATGATTTGCTCCCTCAGGAAAGTGTCACCCTGGCCTCAAACTCCCCACGATGGCCAATAGCTCCCGATTGTACGTGTTGCAGTTGTGTTCGGCTGGGGAGCATTTTCGTGAGTAGAAGATGACAGGTCTGAGAAAGCTGAATCCATCGTAGTGGTTGAGAATACCGGCGATTGAGATGCCACTTGCGTCCGTCTGGAGGACGATAGGCGTTGCTGGGTTGATATGCTGATGGATGGGTGCTGCAGTAAATGCCTTCTTGAGCTTCCAGAATGAGAGCTCTGCCTTACGGGTCCATTCTGATGTGCTTGTCGATTTCTTTGGTAAGTCTGAAATTGTTGTCTTTACTTTTGTGTATTCACGGATGAATCGTCGGTAGAAGTTTGTGAAGCCTAGAAGCACTTCTCCGTCTCGGATTCACTTGAGAGTAGGGCAGTCTTCGATGATTGATATGCAGTGAGATTCCATGCCGATCCCGTCTGAGCTGCTGATATATGCGGGGAAGCCGATCTCTCAGGCTCCTAACTGGCACATGGCGGCATTGCATTAGAGACCGAATTGGCGTAGTCGTTCGAGTACCTGTTCTCATGATCCTCGTCCTCCTTCTCCTTGGTCGAGTGGATCAGGATGTCGTCTAGGTAGCATACCGCAATGTCGTCAATGTAAGGGCGTAGGCTGTCGTCAATGAAGGTTTGGAATGTGGCTGGCGTGTTTGTTAATCTGAAAGGCATGACTCCGTATTCAAACTGGCAGTGGCATGTACGCAATGCGGTGTTTTATTCATCGCATTGTTGCGGTCAGATAAGGTGATAGGCATTCAGGAAGTTTAGGTTGGTGAATATCCGGGCTCCACACATTCGGTCGAGCATGTACGAGATCAGGGGTATAGGGTGCCGGTTCTTCACTGTCGCTGAATCAAGTGCCGCGTACTCCACGCATAACTGTAGGCCGCTGTGTTTTCTCAACGAAGTCGATATCGGTGCTGCTGCTAATGATGATAACCACTGGCTGAAATTGTTTGATAGGTTCGCCTCAAGGTATGACTTCAGAGTTCGATGTTCGACATCCGATATGTTTTGGATCTCTCTGTATGGTATCTTGAACCCTGGCTCCAGGTCAATCGCATAGTCAATTGAGCGGTGCGGTGCCAGTGTTTCAGCCATTCTCTTGCTGAAGGCATCCACGAATGTCGAGTACCTTGCTGGGATGTAATTCCCGTCCTCTGTAGGTGCCCTCCTGTCTGCTGCATCTGATCTGCGTTAGCTCAGGTATTCCAGAGCAATTATGTGAAGGAGAAGAATAGCGTAATCCAGGAGGCCTTGTTGTTAAAGGTTTGCCCACAAAGGAGCCAAGCCCCGCCGTCCAGTCACTACCTTCGGGTCTTGGCGAGCTAGTAGCAGTCACTCAAGCGTGTCCTCAGAGGGGCTCTTTGGCCGCAACTACGACCGCTGCTCCCTGCTCGTCGCATCCAGCGCTTGGGTCTTATTACCTGGTGAATCCAACGTGATGTTTTCCAAAGCCACTCCCAGCAGTCCTGCGCATTGCCCAATCCGTAGGGCAGATGCTGCGACGTCTACGTCACTAGCCAGAAGGTCGTCGAATACGGATGATCTTAGTGTCTCTATATCCGAAGCCCACCCCAGCAGCTTGTTATTTTCGGCCTCTGAGACCTTCGATACAACTAGCGTGGTCTTTGGTGTCATTTTCTCTGCTCCACTTGCACTCACTGAACATATGGCTGTCAATCGACTGTGAGCCCAGTAGATGTCAGGATTTCGTTTGTGCAAGCATGGTAGGTCAAGTACTGGATTGTACGCAAGCATTAGTACGACTAGCACGTCTGATTAATCCACCGGAGCGAGATAGTCCAAATACTGGACTGTTATCTGTGTCGTCCGGCTGTTCTTTGCATGATGCATCACTCCCCGATCCAGGTTGAGGGTGGTGATGTGGGCCGACTCATGTGATATGCCGAGTCGCTTGACAATCTTCGGTGCCATGAATATCCTGGTTGCGCCGCAGTCGATAAGAGCCTGTATGCGTTTCATATCGCCATGTCTGTCTGGTATTTGAACATTGTGAATTATGCATGCTGAATCCGGTGTTTCGGTGTTGCATAGATATCGACATACAATCCTCGCCCTCAAGATCTCCAGCACGTCTCTCGAGTTAGGTGAGATCCGATGAGATTGAACTTCGTCCAGAGTCGCCATTAGTGTTTGCACACCCAATTTCTCCATTCCCAGGTTGGTCTCATCAAACCTCCCCCGCACCGCTAGATACCGGGAGAGGTATGCTTGTTTCCTGCTTGGTGAGTATTGACAGATCGTTGGCGCTTGATTTGCCGATTGCTGTGTTTGCGATCTGTGTCTTTGCCTTTGCCATCTGAGTGGGCGAGACTATCTTTGTAGTATGGTTTGGAGTATTTTGGGCATTGGAAGGCTTTATGACCATTGCCTCCCCATCTTACTCAATTCCTGTTGGCCTTCCGCAATGCATAGACCTCCCACCTTACCCATGCTGATGGAGGTAGATCTGTTCCACCACCGCCTGATGACTTATCGGACTTGTCGGGTCTGGATGGTTGCTTAGGTACATCGTTCATTTCTAAGATTGATGGCCGGAAATTGCACTTTTTTCCGCCCGGACAAGATGACTCACCTAGTGGCTTCTGTTGCTGCTTGCCATACTTTTCCGGTTGAGTTTCAACATCAGCTGCTCGATCAAAAAGTTCGTCAATGGAATCAAAATTCCCACCAACATTTGTAAACAGTTTGAGTTGTGGTAGTTGGTCGACCTTCATGCCCGCCCAGATCATATCGTACAGCATCGGTTGGAACTGCACTTCATCCCATTCTGCTTCTCTCCGATTCTGCTCCAGTCGATTGGCGTATGCTCCTACCTGCACGTCGGCGTTGTAGTAGCCCTGCGGAAAGTCGTCGAATGACTTCCTAGCCCTAATGAGTCTCCGGTCCTTGTTGCTGTACATCTTCTGTATCTCTGCAACAAAACAGTCAAGATTGTTGAGGCATGGTGAGTTGTTCTTTTGTAGGTCTTGGCCCCAGGTAATTGGGTCGATCATAGTCGTCTTTTGCATGTCGGGATCGGTGTGGTAGGCCCAGCTTCCAAGGTGATCCAGCGCATACTGAACCTTGTCCATGTCGTGGTAAAAAAGAAGTTTATGAGTCCAGAAATTCAATCGAAGTGTGCCGAGATAGGTTTCCAATTCTCGCCCACCGCCACAATAGAGTTTCGCCTGTGCCATTCGAAACTGGTCCTTCACGTCTGAGGTAGATGATCAGCATCATTCTAGTAGTTCAGTGTTTCGCTGGAAGAGGAATTCGATCATCTTCTGCTGTCGCTCCTCTATCTCCTTCATGTTGATTATGGATGGTGCAGTTGCCTCATCATTATCATGTGCGAACTCGTTTGGTTCAGGAGGGTCATTGTGATAACCGCTGTCTTTATCGCGAAGGAGCTCCTCATCATCGTCAATCATTCTGTTCCCCCAATCGTAGTCTTCATCGATTTATGCCTCTGCCACGACTCTTGAAGCCACTCATCCTGGGGTGCTCCAACTGGCGAGGCGCAGAGTGTCGCGTCTGAGCGACGTGCGAATTGTCTCTGCGCTCCCTCGCTCATTGGCACTGCATAGAGGAAGTCTATTCGTTCATTTGGGAGGCATTGAGTAGTCAATTGATTAGATTTCCAGCTTGTGTGTGTGTTGAGACGCACCTGAACCTGCGGTAAAATTCAAAACCGGTGAGCAAAACGTATCCGGTGACTGAAATAATGAGAATTGTGTACGGGCACATCTGCCAGTGTCCGGCTAAGCAAGCGATTAGATTATATTTGTAGGGATACGGTTGCAAACGGTCAGAGTGGTTGCACGCGTATGAGTAGGTGGTAAGATTCACGGTAATGATCATGATCATCACAAGTGGTCTAGCTCAGGTTGTCGCTTACCCGGCCGCGTGACATGCCGGCGTAGCAACCCTGACCTCTAGTCTAAGACCTCGCCGTTACCATTGTCGTCTAAATCAACGCTGTCCGGCGCATCCACATCATCCTCCTTGCACATAACCACATCAGAATCATCGTGTGAGTCATAATCGCCATCCGACTCGGTAGAGCCGGTATCATCATCCGAGCAAATTCCTCTGGCGGGCAATGCTTCCGACTCGGACTATACCCGCTCCAGTTAGCCCTCTGTGTCCAAGTCTGCTTCTGACATTTCCTTCTGCAACTGCGAAGCGAAGGCATGAGAGGGGATAATCCCCCCCTGGGGTTCGTTTAACAACACCTTTCCCTTTACCATTTGCCTGGCACTTCGCCTTCCCGTTCCCCTTCCTGTCATTAGTCGCCTTCCCATTCCCCTTCCCATACTTTGGTCCCTTCCTTTTCCGGGTCCCTTTCTCAGCACTTTGCATGACCTCCTCACCCTCGCCGTCGTCATTGTCATTGTCAGTGCCAGCACGGCACCATCCACCACTCCGCGCTCAAGGGATCCACCCAGTTCTCCTTATTATCATCCTTGTCAATTATCTCATCCTAAGTCAGTGGTCTAACGGCCAGGGAGTCGACCGGCTTGTACTGCCAGCAGCATGGTGGTTCAATCTTTGCTGTGAGATCATTTGCTACTGTACCAAGAAAATCTCTTCCCAGTGTGGTTAACCTATCCTGAGCTGGTTGTTTGCGGATTCGAGCAATCGATTTCATCCCCAACGGCATAGGGGGTTGTTCCACCTCCAATTGTGCATTTTGTCGCGGGGTTTGTCAAACAGTTGCTCCATAGATGAGTAGAAGACTGCCCACCACTCCTGAAATGGTGAAATCCTGCTCTTGTGGTGAGGCCACATCAGCTGGAATTGTGAAAAGTGGCTCGTCTTGACTGGATCAAGACAGATCATATCATAAAGGAGGTCCCAGGCCCTCTCATTCTTGATTCCGCAGTCATTGTATATCCATATGTATCCATGGATGTGTTCCAAGGAGGATCCCTTCATACGGACCCGATCCATCAACAGGCGTCAATTCATTACTGATGTCGGCATTTTTGCCATAGCAGTTGCCTTCCCATTCCACTTGCTGCTGCCCTTTGGTGCCATCGCATCGAGTTGGAAATGAATCTACATCTGAGGCGTTAGCATTATGATAGAGTTGAACGTAGCGAAAGGAAGCCCAGAGTGAACGTAAAGAGTTGTGTAAGTCATCTACTGTGTTTGGAACGTAAGGCATTGTTTTGTGCAGGTCACGTGATGTCGAGATAGTTCAGGATGCTGCCACTGAGTTCAATGCAGGAAGAAATGATGATAGAGGTGTCGGCGGGAAGAAGTGATATATATAGTTGACTACCTGCGATCTGATTCTGATTTTGCGATTTGTTTGTTAATCAACACAATCCGGCCCAGCATTGCTCATGCACACCCACCAAGAACCTCCTGAATGAGAATCCTTGGGAGGGGATTCAGTACCCGCGGTGAGGACAGTTTGCGATCCGGGGCATTGGTTAGGCATCCCATACCGGTGTTACTGCTCAGACATCCTACATTTCGAAGCAGACTGAGTAGTTCTCAAGGTGTCCCAACTGTGTAACCATCCAACATGGCTACCAACGCCTAGCGGTGGAAGCCACACACGGAACTGACATCGTAGCATAGAGAATGCCTAATCGTTCGCATTGCGATGCTTCTAGCTCTAACAAAGGGGGATTTCCACTAAGTCACCGGAGATAAACACAATCGACAGTTCGAAGTATTGTGCCAAGAACATGCACAATCGATGATAATCGCACTATGAAGGCAGAAACACCCTTCAAGCGGGGAAAATAGTGCTTCAGACCTTGCTGTAACAGTGAATATCAATGCTGAGTTTAATCTGATTATAATCTGATGGCAGTTCACCCCATCATTGAATGCATTTGGAGAGATCTCGTCCCCGAGTATTGTCATGGTTCGAAGTCTAGCGCGGTCTACATTGCGCCTCCCATTGTTGTCGAATCCCTCCAGGGTCGCTCAAACCGGAGTCTACATCACCTGCCGTTGCATATGCATGTAGAGGAAATTAGTCCTACAGTCCTAACATCAAACATCCAGATCGGATGATGCCTTCCCAAATCCCTCATTCTCTCACATCTCCGGTCGAATGCAATGTTTGAAGTCTTGCTAATCGTTAGAATCAACAACAGCATCAGCCTCTGGGGACATCTCAACTTTCCCCTGCTAAGTGACGAGTTTCCGTACTGGCTGGCGAGAGGGATTCTTTTCCTGGAGGCAGTTCTGTAGCCTCTACAATCCAAGATCAAAACTCCACCCACTCATCTGCACTGAAAAATTCTCAGGTTGCAGATGTCACTCGACGGGTGGCTTCGACCCGGTCCGCTACACAGCTAAGGTCAATAATTAGTCCAACCACCATGCCTGGTACAAGCAGTCGTAACACACCAGCACGCAGTGGAACCACACAGACAGTCTCAATGCGTCACATTGTAGCCAGCCCCATATCCGGTATTCCTAGCACTCCCACTCCTCTCAGCAGTCTTGCAAACCTCCCTACCCCCATCCCAAATCCAGAAGCCCAGGCAATCATTACAAATCCACAGCAATCGCGTGCTGCAGAATGGAATCAGTGACAGAGGCAGTGGCAATTGCAAATTCAGGCAGTGTCTACAGCTCGATCAGTGGTCTCCAGCAGTCGCAGCATCCATTGATTTGGTAACTCCGACATGATGCGTCAAGTATTTGCAACTGGTAGGCTCATGAAGCTCTATATGTTGAACAGACTGCCATTTATGAGTGCAAGCAACTTGGAGACAGTGAGTGATGCAATGCGACGCATTGTGAAAGCAATAGCTGAAGCCCCACACCGGTCGATATTAGAGATGTACCAGAACACCGCAATGCAGCAAAACAACATTTGGTCCATATCATTTGAGGCACCCTCAACGGAGATCATGAAAGAGGTATGCTGAAGCAACAGCCCATGTTGCATAATACACGCTCAAACTGGTACCAGGTTCACGCACAAGTCAATAAGGTCAAATCTCATTTCATTCAATCAGCAAGGGACAATATAGCAGAGCAATATGATCGCCGCCGCTTTGAATCTGCCTCAGAGCATGTGGAATACATTGATTATCTTCCGCCAGACATTAGGTATCTTTGTCCTGTAGCAGACCATGTGGGAGTTGGTGTATGCGGTCCAAATGCAATGCAGAGAGTGTCGAAAGATGGTAACCAATGGCCAGTGTCCATATACTTCCTGGCGGAAGAAATTCTGTGGTTGATCTACGTCAAATTAAATCATCCGGCGAATAACCACCCTAATTATGCTGATGGATTTTATAATTGCAAGATTGACGACAACGACAGTCATATACAATCGCCACGGAACATATTTACCTGCACAGCGTTGCGCCATGCTCTCCTGGAGTGGCAAAGAGACAAAGGCATCCATCCGAAAGATTCCAAGTCAAAGCTGAAAGCGGATCAACCTGATCGTACGAGGTACTTCAATTACAAGAACGATGGTGGTAAGAACACGTCCTCCTGCACTGCAATCGGTCACAAGTTCTTAACCTCACCTGGTGTTGCAGAGACATATACATTCTCAATGGATACCTGGAACACACTACCAGAGAGCTACCAACAGACGGTGTATAACAACACTCTTGCTTCAGTCAGGCGTCAGATCCAACAGGTGGAGAACCCAACGCCTGCTGTGGAGATCAGTGTGGAAGCAGCACCTGTTGACAATGCTATTATTCATGATTAGTTGGCGTCCGAAGTGGCGCTTGAGGAGCCTGAGATCAGGAGCACTGACCCAAACATCCCCATTGACAACAATTGGACGAATAACGAAGGTCAGTTCAGGATGCCAGGAGGCAGTACCGATCAAGAACATGAAGGTGATGAAAGCAGCGTGCGTAATGCCACCCCCGCCGCCAGACAGCGACGATGGCCTGCAACTGAATTCGAGAGGTTTTACCTGGGAACCAATGATGTCGACGGGTATGAGGGCGAGGATAGCGACAATGCGGATGCGGATGAGGCGAAACTAGCATCGAAAGCCGCTGATCGATCAATGCGGATTGTGGAGGACTAAGGGCATAGTAGGTTGGATGTTGGAAGAAGTAATGTCGATGGCTATGAGTGCCTGCATGGCGTCGATGCAGATGCAGATGGGGAGGAAGTAGCATCGCAAGCCAATGATAGATCAACGCAGAATGCGCAGGACTGAGGGCATAGTAGGTTTGACCTAGGAACCAGCAATGTCGACGGGTATGACTGCGAGGATGGCGACTCCGTGGATGCGGATGAGGAGGAATAAGCATCGCATGACGATGATGAATCAATGCAGAATGTGGAGTACTGAGGGCATAGTTCTGGAGGGAGTGAAGATTTGACTTTTTGTCTCAGACCTGCAAAATATGATAATTGCAAAGCAATTGCAACTGCAAGCAATGTATCTGAAGTGAAGACTGTGTTGCAATATGTGACAAAACCTCAATGATAGACATTTGGGGGCGAGTGCAGCATCCGATATAGAGCAATCGCGGAAAGGTAATGTGTGGTTATCGGCCGAAGAAAGGCAAAAACATTGCTAGGCATTGAGTTAAAGTCTCCAGCATCACTGCGGCCCCTGGAAAGAGTGTTACACACGTGACGTTCTGATGGTGCGTATACCAGGCGCAACGTAATGGAGATAAGTATGCAACCCGAGCCATAGCCTGGGCGGAGGGAAGACTGTAATTCTGAGTCAGAGGGTACGAGGTTCCTTCAGAGCCGTCAGAGCCATCCGGAACACCTGGGTGTTTCGGATGGACACTTGGGTTGTTGCTGATGACTGTATCACAGTTTTTGTTATCATCCAATCCCACCTTTTTCAGATTGGAGACCAGGTTACACAGTACATTGAAATCTATTGTAGGCAAGATTCTTTAACTCAGCTATATGCCATTGTGTAAATGCAGGACTATACATGAGGCATCCAGGCCTGGAAAACAGTTGTTATGTATAATCAGGTTACCTCAAGTTTTTTTTTTTTTGGAATCATCTTACTATTTTACTACTCCACAATTGTAACATCCACATGTGAAACTCTATGTACTGACATAAGTTCACACAAGATCTTACTGCAGTGTATGTCTTTACCCAATATTCTTCACAATTGTTATAATATAGACTATCATATTTTACCACATAATGGCAGTTTCATTTCTATTTTTAGTTCTCAAAAACACACCTGCAGTGTAAGATCATATATTGCGATTATTCTTTGACAGATTGAGATTGTATTTGAGAGTAGGTTTGGTAATACCCATTAGATTTGACATGAAGATATCATTGATACAGAAAGTTATCAGAATGCTGTTGCTTAGATATAGCTGTTGCAATTTCCTACTGTCTGTAAATAAAAGAGAGGACAACAAGGTGTTATTGTTGTCATATGTAAGAAGTGGAGTCAGTGATCACAGCATTTAACTTTCAGAAGTCAACCAAAAAGGCTGGATTTGAGAATAGTTTGGTGCCCTCTGCCTGTTAAACTGATATAGATATTCATATTCTGTATTATGGGATTGGAAAAGGCAGTAATGCTCTGTACAAAGTCATTTGCCACTAAGTGGAATGTTTTGGGATATTAAAGATGAGATACTGAATCATTAATTGCTCAGCCTAGTGTGGAATCATTCTGACTTGGCTTGATCAACATATATCACGTTGCAAAAGAGAGTGTATTGTAACGTGAATTCCAACGCTACTGTAAAGGCATACGCCCGTGTATGGCCTCGTAGGAAGGAATATCAGTAGATACGGTTGCACACGTGGATGTCAATATTGTAGAGTAGTATAAAGGTAAGTAGAGTAAGATTATCGCTAGAGATCCAAGGCTCGTGGCGAGCCGACTATATATAAAGCCGGTGATACCCGGCCCTGGACACGTAACGTGCAGCCGTGCCGTTACATTATCCCCCTCTTTAGGTGCAGACCCCCTGGGCTGCATAAACCCGTACAAGAGTAGAAAGGAAACAACCAAACAACCGTTCAACGTACGCAAATGTACAAACCCATAGGTCCCACAACCGATCAGTACCATATGGTAGCCATTCGGCGGATCAGGCGCACGGGGAAACTCCACCTCCACTTGACTTATCTCCGGAGGTGGTAAAAACACGTGCCAACGCCATTTATACTGGGCCGGGATCCAAAGAAGTAAAGAAGTACAGAGAAGAGAAGAGAAGGAACATCCAATGTGACACCGTCCTCAATATCTCCACTTCCGGAATGTCCGGCATCCGACTATTCAATCTCGCACTCGTAACTCGTACCAAGTGTAGGTCATTGTCGGAATTAGACACAGTAATCTCGGTGAAATCCGCAATCATAGTATGAGCCTCGTTATGACTCGGCGGCATCGATGGTGGCTTCCGCTCACTGCTCATCATCGCCATCGCCATCGCTATCGGCGATTGCATCGGTATATCTACTTTGTAAGCATTCCAGTAACCGGTCATACTGACTATACGTTCAAGTGCGCCAGCACTCAAGCTTTCCCATTTCCTCGTGAACAACCTTGCTGGCCCAGCCCATCAGTGATCATTGTTGCTGCTTTGGAAGTTCGAGGCATGGATTGTAGCTTCTGCTCTCGGTATCATAGCCGTCGGTGATGATCCATCATATATGACCTCGTATCTATCTAGTAAACTTCTCATGAAATGGTCATTCATACCATATATATGCAAGCGTGTTTACGCTCTCCTGCGCCCTCGTGCATAGCTTTGTAGGCCAGCCTCGATATCTGATATCCTCTCATGCAGCCGGTGGCTCTCAAACAGTGCCGGTCAGTAGTTATATTCATCCTCCTTCAGCGTCAGCCAAGCAGGCTTATAGGCCTCCAGTATGGTCGTTCGGCATTCATTTCGGTAAGCCGTTGGGTAAACATCCATCCCAGTCGGTGCCTTCGGTAGGTATGGCTGCCGATAATCCTCTTATTCAATCCCAATTTGGAGTCATTCGGCCATGATCTTGGTCGCTATGCTCAGTCATCATCTCTCGGTAGTTGTCTCAACTGTCTCTCATGATGCCATTCGGTGACTGTCTCTTGCGATGCCGTTCGGTAGATTATTTGGTACGTTCGGAGATCATTTTCCGTCTCGTTCGGAACTGCTTCGGTAGACATAATTGCACTCGTTCGGCATAGATCAAACTCGCTTGATTATCTCATCATCTCTCCGGTGCTCTTGCAGTCGCACTGATCATCCTCCAAGTCGGTGCACTTGTAGGTACACTTGACATCCGCCCTGTTCTCGGTGCACTTATCATCTCCAATTGCTGGTTGCGCTCGCCGGCTTTCCTCCGGGTATGCTTTCCGCTCCTTCTCCAGGTGTGCTTGTTGTCACATGTCTGGGTATCCACATCGTCGATCTCTGAGTTCACTTGTCGTTTCATCTGGTTGACTCTTCTCCACGTGCTTGTTGACTCTGCTAGTGATCTCTTCCAAGATACACTCATCGACTAATCTCCAGCTGCGATTCTCTGCCGGCAACTG
>Ga0307512_10002859_pt1 | contig 20991 bp, 19 predicted proteins | sample 14_EM_MG_FD_200267 | JGI IMG/M metagenome (GOLD analysis project Ga0307512, IMG submission 200267) | Populus trichocarpa ectomycorrhiza microbial communities from riparian zone in the Pacific Northwest, United States - 14_EM | ecosystem: Host-associated > Plants > Roots > Unclassified | place... | reverse complement strand
AAGCTCTATGACTGCGACTAGAGATGGGTTAGTGCGCGTGGCAGAAGGGGGAGAGATGGGGACAGACCGGTTACGGGGGAGGTCATGGTGAGAGATGATGTTGGTAGTAGTGTCCAGTGTTGGGAACATGGAGGGAGTTTTTATACTGGGGGGCATGGGGTCAATTTCAATGGCGGAAGGTGCCAATGTTAAGAGGTATAGGTAGATATCACTCGATCTTGGTGCTGGAGCCTACACAAGGGGCTAAAGAAACCAGGCATAGTTGCAACTTATTAACGTCTTAAATTGCCCCGGTTCTCGACTTTGCGTCATACTTATCTTGTGCTAGGATCCTGACTCTTCTAGATCGAATCACTGCTTAAAGCCGCAACAAGGTTACCACACACTATGTGGTTGAAAACAATGCTATGAGCTGTAGTTTATCCCTGAATAAAAATGCGCATGATCTCTCACTGATTTAAAGCTCCGATCCTAAGAAAAAGTGATTGGTGTTACAATAAGATCATTCAGGAAGCCTTGTGCGTGTGTGTAGACTATGATACAGAGAACGAGATATGGTACAAGAATTTGGAAAACATATCAATGTATAGTATGGTAAGTGGGTGCAATGGAGATAGAATGGACATCCAATATATGTCACGAATGGTTTGGGAGGGAAAATACCGAGTGATTATCTATGATTACCAGCCCCTGGTACACTTTTGCAAACAATACTGTACCGGAAACGGTAATTAGTAATCAAGGTTCAGTTCGTTATTTTCGCAATCATAATCACGCCCGCCCAGTCCGAAAGGATCCTTCTATAATCCGGAAGAGTGATCGATAGTAATCAGTACCCAAACGTTCGGTTTCAGTTCACGGCGCTCTCACATCCACTTCCATGCTTGTTCAAATATTCCGAAATGTAACCTCGCCTAGTTCGAAGAAAAATTGCGTAATCACAAGGCCCCATTTGGATCATTAAGCCCGGTATAGTATATTTCGTTTCCTTGCTCAAGTTTTCGTTTGAGAAGGGTAGAACTTTGTGCCCCGAATACAATATCCAGGCTAGTACTCTTAAGTGTCCTACATCCAATTATCACTCGCCTATGGGCTACGCACGTTATACTAACACGAGAAATGCGGGGTTTTAAGCTTAAGCTAGCTTCTAGTTCTGCAAGATGACGTTCAAGCTGTGAGCTTGCTAGTTAGCCAGACTTTTAAGCCCTACAAGGTTGCTCTGGTGGTGCATAGATGGGTGGCAATTATGCGCCGAAGCGGGAATCTAGCCGCGTTGCTTGTAGCTGATATACATAGAGTAGTTAACAGGTGAGACCACGCTGTATCGGCTACAGCCGATGTTCTACAAGTCTGAAACAAATCACTCAAGGTATTGAGTGCCAATGGTAGGTACATAAGTTCACTATGGGCCTGACTGGCTCCGACTAGTGAAAGTCTCCGCATATGCACATAACCTTCAAGAATCATGCCATGTGCAGAGATGAGTTGTTTGGGTCCGCTGTGCCGGGTTGATGCCAATTTTTAGACAAAAGAGGTGTTATTATACGTATTATAGGGTTTAATTGCTACGACTGTGGGGTTTGTTTTGAAAAGCCAGACTTCACAACTCAGAATTACTAACACCAAACCTCACAAAATCCATAAAGCAATGGCAACCGGGAATGGTGAATTTTATCCTGAGTATCACAATCACGCCACATTCCTGTTCTATGCTAGCATTGTGCAAATACGAGAGATTTGCGGATGAGACCTCCGTTATGCAAAACAGTTGTACATATTTCTTATGCGTATGTACATCATGTACGTGACAGCTGTATGTGCATACTCGTACAGTCAGCGTGGACTTTCTCTGTGCGAACCTCTGACAGACCATGTACGAGGAGACGTGTATATGCATTGTACGTAATCCAGTCTAGTTCTTGGTGGGTCTTTGATGTAACATAAACTGTTCTCACCGTGGAACTGGGACAGTTTATAATAAGTATCAACTCAAGATGCGCTGGCATGAGTAATGGGACATCGAAACAATATGCAGGTTCAGCCCTACGGCATATTGCATGCGTGGAGGAAGTGAACGTATGTACCCCAGAGTTTCTCTTCTCTAAGATTCGATACCTATCTACCGTACCTGTGCGTTCTTGGTCCAGCTAGTTGCTAGTTGATCCAGCGGTACAAAAACATATGCGGGAGCACGCATCAGGCTGTTGCAACCGTCATATCAACCCACAACAGTCTATATACAGCTTCCATGCCAGCCCAACACCTACGTTTGTTACGTACACCAAGCCCACACGTAAGGGTATATTTACCAAATACCTACTGCAGCCGCAGCCCCACATGGGCAATGGAACGAGCTAGCGAGATCAACTCACGCACCCTGCGTGGCCTCAATGGAAATGCGGGGTGCCGAACCAAGAATTGCACTGCAACTCGGAATATCAAGCCGAGCACCCTGCGTCGCCTCACCCCACACCGATCACGTAAAGGGGCATCTGCCTGCACTACTCTAGCTGGCTGCAGGAAAAATAGTGCAGTGTGGGGTGCAGTGGGCAAGCGCGCCTGTTGCGCCGTTGCGAACCCAACCACGATATATATATCCCTATGCCTGAATGGGCTACCGGCGAAACCTTAAATCCAATCCCCACACAAGAAAACGATTCAGCTTATATCCGGCTGGGGTTTCGGATTCTTTGTTGTTTGTTTGTTCAGAGTCACCAAAAAAGCAAACGGAAAGGAAAAGGCTTGAGAGAGGAGCACGTGGAGGAATTGAGCGATGTTATTGATGGATGGGAACACATACATACGACGGGGATTTTTCCATGGGTTTGAGCAGAAACTTCATTTTTTTGTTTTTTTAACGGAAGCACGGAATAAACTTTCTCCTCGTCGCAATTTCTCCCCCGTCCGATGTAACACAACCTCACCGAACTCCTGCCTTCCCGCACGAGCAAGTGACGTCCCTACTATTGCACGCGGACATGGACCTCCGCGCAGCTCGGCCCGTGACTTCGTACAGCAGAAGTTGGCAGAAAAAGTCTTCAACGGAGCACTCGCGCCGATGAAGTGTGGTACCAACTTTCCAATTCATTGCTTTTTCCAGCGTCTAGCGAAGATCGTCACGACGCATCGCTGGTAAAGAACACTATGCTTGATACAGTATGATCTAGTTGAACTCGTTACATTGTAGCATGCAGCTTGCATTGGAGACCCAATCTGTTACTTCTATTCGTCCAGTTCCAAGTACTATCGGATTGTCATATGCATCTGGCTTCAAGCAGTAAGGCTAATAAGGTAGCTGTTGACGAGAACATGCAAACTGCATGTGATACTTTACAAAAGTAACGAGCTCGACCAGATCACACGGTATTTCACTGAGAGAAGTAGCAATGGGGAGTTGTGCATGGTCCATGCGTCACAAGAACCTTTGTATTGCTCGTGCAGGTTTTCAACAACTTGTACCTGGTACTGGGAGTTTGGAGCAGCACCGTCCATGCATCTCCTTGGGAGAGAGCCCTTCAAATACACATGCTGCTTCTCTAACCCCCGCCGCTACCGAGTAAATTTTCCTTTAGATGGACAACTTCTCATCCCGGGCACGCAAAAACCGTCCTGGGCATCGAGGAACGAGTCATCTTCCACAAAAGCCGAGTGACACAGTATGCAAATATCTTCAACATCCCCCATCCCACGTGGAACCCAGCGTCCGCAACATATGCCTGCCCACAAAGCAATGTCATATTCTCCGTCGTCACGTCCGGCTCCAATTTCCGCCTGTCCAATCCTCACCCCCTATCCTTAGACGTGGCTGGGTGGATTGCAAACCAGCCCGCCACCTCGCAGTAACTTACTGCGCAGTGTCGTGTGATGGACATTAAGTATCTAAACTTTGTCGGACTTCTCCTTACCCAACGCAAAGCAAAAAAATAAAAAATTAAAGTTTTGCTCCCACCGAAAAATAACAGACGATTGCACCGCTGCAGATCACCCCAGATATCCGACCGATCCCGGGGTAAGCGCGGTGGCTGCCTTATAACGCAAGATTCCTACTTTCGATTCGTTCCCCAGAATCGAATTATCACCGACCGGTGTGCGGGTTTGATCGATATGTTGCGGACGTATGCACGGACTGCAATGGGGACGTCTCAGATATCCCCCCCATCCATCCACCCATCCTTTGCCAAGCCAGCCGGTATGGTGAAAGTCTGATCTGAGACGTCCCATCTGCGAACGAAAGCAACCCCAATTGTGTGGAGTGCATTGGAGTAGGCTGTGTATGAGTGAGTACATATAGACTACATTTTGCCCAACTCACCTATCCATCATGCCAGCAGCAGCTCCAATTGTGGGTTACGCCTTCATCTCGTCCCCAATTCCTAAGCCTCACGAGTGTGGTTGTGTGTAAAACACATAGGGTAAGAAAGTGATATGATGTGGGGTTTATGTGTGGTGGTGTGCGCAGCTAGCCCAAGACAGGATGAAAGTTCTTCCTTAGTTCCGGAGCGAAGTCCACACTATCGCGCATTACTTTCTCAACGGTTATCACAACACCAACAAAATCAGTAGCAGTAAGCAGTAGTATAGTAGGTACGGCTTCTCGTCATCATTTAACAAGTATCTACCTCAACGCAAGATGTAAGAAAAAAAAATATGTCCTCATATGTACCCCTATTCTCAACAGAACACAAACATGTCAAGAAAAAAACCCAAAAAAGCCCAGCTCAATCCCATCTATAGATAAGTTTGTTAGCAATAGAAAGAGACCGTATAAGTTGTGGCTGTAACAAAAAAATGAATGACTCCCCACCAGCCAACAAAGAAACACCCCATCCCAACGATCATGAAATCATCCTTCTATTTAAATTGTAATCAATCAAATCATCCACACATAGACAACCCACCCATACCCCGCGCACGCTCCCTCACTACCCAGCAGCAGTATAGACAGCAGCACAAAACCCATCCCAACTCCGACCAGCCAAATAAGCAGCACCAAAAAAAGCATGACGCAAGAAAATAAACAAAAAAGAATCCAAAGAATTCAATCTCCAACCCAAAATACCCACCCACAAATTTGACATCTACACCGGGCCAGCCTGCCTGTCCTATTGCGCGTTTGACCAAGGTGCCATCCACAAGTAGTCGCCGTCTTCTGGGGGTGGAATTGTAGCAGGACGGGACACAACGAGAGACCCCGATTCCATCCCTTTTGTAACCTGGTGATGAGGGCTCATATTGTGTGGTGAGTAATTGCCCGGGTTGCTATATGTCCCTAAGCCCAAATCGCCGGAATCAAAGAGCCCGTCTACACCAGCGACCAATCCCGCCCCAAATGAGTCAATCCCGGTGCTAGTAGGCAGTGCACCAGCAGAAACTAATAGACCGTCAAACTCGCCGGCATCAAAGCCACCATTGCTGAGTTGAGGCATGTCTTCTGCTACTTGGGGTAACCCTACATAGGATGACGTAGCGCTGAGATGGTAATTATCCGAATCCGCATGTTCGGATGAGCTGGATGACATAGCTCCGGTGCCGTATCCATATGGAGGTGGGCTTGGTCCGCCGTACCCTCCAAGATCTTCTCTCTCGTCGCCTGATGTTGAATTAGTCAGAGCTGGCGCAGTTTGTAGACTCAGGAATGTCTCGAGGTCCATTTGCTGTTGAGGGTCGACCAATTGATCATCAAAGGATGAGGTGTTATCATATGGTGGAAACGATGGAGGCCACCCGGCAGATTGAGGGAGCAGTCCAGCAGAAAACTGGTAGCTGTTCTCAGAATCGGCGGAAGGAAGCAGATCCTGGTTTGAGAAATCGTGTATGGTGGAAAAATTCTGATGGTTGGTATTCAAGCTGAGACCACGTCCAGATGGAGTGCGATTCACTGCCGGCTTCGAAACCGGTAGCCTGGGAGTCAACTCCAGTGGCGTGATACCGGTATTGGTTAACTGAAGGGCTGGGTATGTACGCAGATCAGGGGATGATTGTTCGGATTTGATACGTCGAGACTTTCCTGAAGGTGATACAGACTGCGCCTTGGTACATCCATTGTGCTCACCAAAGGTGTGACCAGTGTGACCGACAGTCGGGATGCTGTATGGACAAGATCCATGGATGCTGCTGTGATGCTTATGCGTAGGCTTGTGGTGACCATTGGCGAACGTAGTGAGGGAGCTCTCAGAATGCGTCATCTGAAGTCGTGGCTTGTTGCGAACCTCCAGGGCTGGTGCTGCTCGGGCAGATGGTGGTTCCGAGAATTCCGGTACAGCATCGAGATGCTGTGGTTCCTTCTTCAACGCACAGGTGCAATGCCCGCCGTGACAACACTGGCATGTGGTTGGAACACCTTGAGAAGAAAAAGGAACAATTTTAGCACTCTGTAACTAACAAGGAAATGATCTTCAACCGGGAGGCCACGCGAGCTCACTTTTAGAATCGTCACTCAGAGGCGCCGCAGTAGCAACCCCGGCGTGCGATCCTCCTCCACCTCCTCCACCTCCTCCTATTATGGGTCCAATAGTCCCTCCAACCGATTTCCCGTCTCCCCCGATGGACAGTGGCGTAGGCTTTATGCCGTTTTTCGCCTGTTCCTTCATAAGAGCGATTCTTTCACCGCAGTCGCATTTGACATGAGCGGCACGGGATTTGCGCATCGAGCGGCAGTGGTTGCATTGTGACACTGGTCGACCCTTTTTTGCTATCGGTAGCAGCTTGCGATCTGTGCGGGGTGAAACAATATCGTTTAGCTTACTATGATACGTGGTACGAATGCACAGCCCTCGTGAAAAGGTAGGCGAACGGAGAAACGCAAAGAAAGGATGATAGGTGAGGGGAGAGGAGGAAACTGACCGTGATGATTGCAACCGCTTACCCGGTGACCGCGAATGCAGGCCTCACAGGCCATCTTAACCCCATCTATGATCATCTTGAGTACTGGAATAGGCCGCTCGACGTTATCGTCGAGCGGGGTGGAGTAGCTGCGCTGGAATGATGGATGTTTTAAAGACCGGACGGTCGCTGGTAACGGGACCTCCTTTTGGTGGTTTGGCTGATCCGGGGTTGAGCTTGTCGATGTCGAGTGCACCCTGTCCTGTCAGGCTGTATCAAGTAGATTGATGTCGCTGGGGGCGATGTGGGCAGATGGGGATAGAACGCTCTAGGAGCGACCGAAGTCTATTGGGGCGGACTCTGCAACAGAATGCGGAGCTTTACCAGGACCCTAGGTTGGGTGTAATTGTGAAACGACGGTGAATGGTAAGACCGATCGGGGGGCAAGATATCGAATATCACACAGAACACCAGGAACGCCTGCAGATACAATCAAAGAAACGGAACAGCGACAGCTCTTCGCGACTTTGTTTGTGTTTCTGCGTCGGGGGTGGGTGGGAGCGAGGGGAAGAGGAGCAGCAGCAGCAGCAGCAGCGAAGGATACTTGTGGAGGCCCCCTTGCCTTTGCACGGCCCGTCTGGCGCCGGCTTGAAGCGTTCACACGGAAGACCGAACGGACGACAAAATAAGTGGATGGGCAGTGTCCGGGAGGAGCGACGGGATGGGGGAGGGGAGATGGAGCGAGGTAGAAGGGAAGGGAAGTGGCGGGGGTGGAGAGGAAAAAGAGTTTTAACTTGCAGGGCGGCAGCGCACACTGATGCGATTTGCTCTGCTCACCTCTGCCTGTTTAGCTCTTTGCTCTGCTCGCTCTAGTTCGTTGACGACGCCTTGCCTGGCAACAGGGATTATTTCATCTATCTTTGCACTTTCTGCATCTCTGAGTGCGCGACAGAACGAGCGAAGGCGGCATTCACCGACAGACTGAGGACGCACGCAGCCAGCGACAGACAGCACGCAAATAAAGTAGCTTCTTCACACTCTCGCTCGGGGACGCTTTCTTGGCACTACTTTGCTCATCTAACTCGTCGCTTGCTCTATGCTCTGCGAAAAACACTTCTCACTGGTCAACTGCCACGCCGTCCATTGAACCAAGAAACCAGCGCTGACTGGTCCGTCTGCAATGCACGACACCCTCTTTCACCAACCAAACCGGCCAAACAAGGGGGGGATGGATGGGGGCGCGACGGCGGCAGCAACCACAGGTAAAGTGATATCGACGGCTAAGTAGAAGACAGGAAAACACGCACATGTACATGTACTTAGGCATGCGAAGGACAGGATGAAGTATTTCCTACTTGTTCTACTCTTGTACGACCATCAACCCAATCAATCAGTATGCACCATAATTGCTGCATACCAAAACATCACATAAACCGGCGAGGGTTGTCGCGATCGAAATTGTTGATGAAACATCACCCTGTCAAGGGCAAGGATTTCCGAGCAAACAAGCTTCTCTAAGCCCCCTCGTCTATTTTGACAGCCCGGCATGGCCGGTAGAGCTCTTCCCCACGCTCAGAAGAGTGGAGAATACCCCGACAACCTCCGCAGAAACGGAAATGGAGACATGCGGTTACCATACAACCCCCAACAACATATATTTCAAGTGCTATGGTTCCGGAACTTTGCGTACCTGCCGGGCGATTTAGATTTCATCTCCCGACAGAAACCATCCATGGAAGTAAAATTGTAGGTTAAAATGATCAGGTTTAGGGTGAGCAAGCATACAACTCCGCATTCGCATCACGAAAATCTTTCATCCCAACCCCATCGCACTCTTGGCACTAACCGGGTCCAGATCAATATATATGCTTAATATAACCGATAGGAGTGATGTTTCGTGATCGAAACTTGATGCCTGCGAGAGCCGCGTGACGACATCTCCACACAAGTTCAGCCAGCATCTCCTGAATTGAACCCTTGTTTCAAGAATTTTGAACCCACCATGCCTGCTACTCTTGTATTAAAATCCAGTCGATGAGTTGATCATGAAGGTTACAATGCATGAAAGTTTGCACTCTCCAGCCGTTAGCAATATATACTGAATATATCCGATCAGGAACGATTAAAGCCCATCCAGATCCTAGGCAGTCTTGGGATGTCCAAGACTAGGATTCAGACCATTCCGAAGCTGTCCGTCACTCCCGAGGAATACTCTAGAAGGCCTGCTCGGGACAGAAAATCTCGGTGAGATCAATCCGTAGTTCGAGAGACAGAACTGCTTACCTAGTATGCGCCTTCCTGAGTTGTTGATATGGCACCTGTACTGAAATCACAGAAATACAACTGCCGTGAATATTAGATACATTATTCGCTGGCCAAAAAACAGCCCAACCCTGACAAATATCAAAACAGGTCGAAACAGGGAAATTCTTCATCTTTTCTCATCACTCTACACCAACGCCCTAGCATACGTATCAACGGGCTCATTTACGTCTTCCTGGCATGCCTACCAACGGGCCCATCCCCTGCCATCATGAACGGGCTCATCTACTTCCCCTACCCCTGCGAGCATTCTCCACGTGCCAATCACTTTCCAGCTTAGGACTAGGCTTCCCTTTTCTCCTCGATTCCGATTTTGATTGGACTGCCTATGGGGTTGCGGGCGACTTCAAATGAAATCCCCAACATCGCAGTACATATATCGGCATCTAGTGTCGGCAGCGAGGAGATGTCGATGGGCTGCACAGAAACGAAACCTGTTGTGATACAGTCTTTGGAAAAGCAAATATATGTATGTACGTTTCACCGTCCAGGAAGACGCTGTGATATCTTGTGATCCTGCATGGACTACTGTACGCTGACGATGCGGATAATTTATCCGTAGGCCTACAGTCCTTCCGGGGAGGACACCGATGCGACGTATTCCCATCGGCCTAGTACCGCTGGGTATGGTTAAATGCTGTATACATGAAAACAAAAGAATATCTAAGATATTACCTACACAGCCAAACCTGTGAAGGCGGGAAAAAACGTGGTTTGCAGCGTCCCTTGGCATCGGCTTCCCGTTATTCCCCCTGTTTGCTTTTTCTTTTGCCTGACGTAGTAATCTAAAGCAAACTCAGTACTGGGCTGCTTGATACTATAAGGACGAGCGTGGTCATCCGCCAGGAACGCCGAACATCGTTCATTTGGGTGATTCCGGAAGATATTGACTTGCTGCGGATTCAACCCTACGGCGCCCTGCATATGTCGTTGGGGGTACCACGTGCTTTTCTCTCCGGACACCTCGGTATCCACTGCCGGACCTTTCTGACAGATGACAGCAGGCGCCTCCTGTATGGATTGCTTACGACTGACACTTCATACTGGGCAGCCACTCATCGGGCTGTTCTCTGCCGCCATGGTGGCGGGTTGAAACGTAGCTACGGTTTTCTAGGAGGTTGACATGTTCCACCATATGTTCCACCATTATCGTTGATACCCTAGTTTCATCGTCACCAGCGATTCCTAGGGTGGATCTATCTTTAAGGCCCGTATTCTCCTGGGGTACCATGGTATTGGATGGAAAGTGTTGCGCAGAGAGAGCATCTCCGACAGTTCGTGATGCGGAAGTTAGATAATGCTAAGCAGGATGTTGTGAGTAGATGAGTACCCCAACGAATCTTGGTACATAGAAACTACATCCAACTTGGACATTATTGCGCAAGCAGTGCCATACAGGCCCCACATGTTCTCTACATGGCTTGGTCAAGTCGGGTGTAGGGATGGGACAATCCATATCAGGAAGAGCCAAAAAGCTTCCTTGGACGAAGCCCATGATCTAGGGAAACATACGATAGTCGGAGTAGATGGTGCTGCAGCTAGAGCATTGCATACACCACGGATTTCAGATCTGGAACCTTTGGCGCCACGTCCATCCAGGCCCGCTCGGCAGTAGAACACGATGGTGTTTCGACAGACACCCCAAAAAGATTCGTAACCTTGTGAGGATAAGTACAATGGCAGGGATTTCATCTATACCGTATTAGTCCGTTGGCGGCCTGGCCTTGCAAGTTCCGCAGAGTGGTCGCCTGGCCTCCCCATAAAAGCAGAAACGGAACTTTTTGCACATCGTTATTGTATGTTATACATCGTACCCAGCGTCATCGCAAACCCTGGGTCCCTGAAGCTATATTATTCGTTCCCCTCTCTGCACGCAGAGCGACTAGCTGCAGCTTTGAATGAACCCGAAATTACCGAAGATCATTCCATGCAGGACGCTATCTCTTTGACTGCGCTGCACTTGTATGTAGCTGGTTGCAGACGCAGGGGCATAAAGTGTTGTGTCCGACATCTAGGAGTTATCTTACTTCCTAGACCTTCGTAAAGCCCGGTTGTGGTGGCTCTGGTGGAGCTAGCCCCCCGCAGTTTCTGTCGTTGAGATTCCCGTGCGGAGTTTTCACCTGGATTCAATCTATAGTTATCTACATTATCTCCCCGTTCGTTAAGTCTAACGGCAAAAGAAACAAAAGTGTGTATTATAATATAAAACGAACGTAGAAGGTACGTAGAAACAAAAAACGGCAGAGGAACATCCGAAAACTCTTACGATCATGCAACAAATCGGCCCATAATACGATGAACGATGAACGGAGTTTGCCATAGTGTCACGGGGTCTATACTCCTCAGACCTAACAAACTTAGGCCGGGGCCGAGTTTAGTATTGTACCACCGGACGAGGCGACCGATAGATCTAAAGTGGAGTGTAATCGGTGCAAAATTGTGGATTTCCGCAGTTGAACATCTGCCGCTTATCAAACTCAGCGCCTTATTTCCCTTATTGCTGGGTTCATGAGGTTCGGTAGTTACCCAACCAGGTATCCCAGCGGGGCAAACCCCAAACAAAGGAAAACGCACAAACTGTTCTATGAACCTAACTTACCGGAACCAAAATATCCAAACGACCTCATTGGAAGATTCGCACAAAGCAAAAGGAGATTGAACACAAACCACATGCCATAACACACGCCGCCCCGTCGCCTGGTCATCAACGAGTACTGCAATCTTCATCACTGTTGTCACCTCCGTCGTTGTCGGCAAGTGTCGTTGCTTTTTGAATGGGATGTCCTTGCACACCGCATCGGAGATATATGACATCTTTATCGAGAAGCAATCTTTCGGAAGTGCGTATTAAATAGTGATGCACCGATGAAGCGCGGATCTGGACAACTTGAGCTGAATCGCAGTATCCAGAGTATATGGCGGCTTAAACGCATCGCTGGCGCCAGGTGGTTGGTCCAAAACATACTCCAGGTGAGGCATACGGTCAAGTTTGATTCGACATGCACCAAATTGAGGTTCGGTGATGCCGCCCTCTCCCAGAGATCCAGAGATTCCTGACCGGGCCAATTATTGCAGCGACAATATTAGACCACGCACCAGCTACACTATCGCGTCTACTCGGTGATATGGCATTAAACTAACGTGTGTGTCGTCACGGTAGGTCACACACATGGACCCGTAGCCCAGTCACTTCGCCACGATTCTAGTACCACGCCGCCTTATTACCGAGTAGATACGGTAGATACGATCTCTAACTTCCCACTTCAGCGACTCCTTAACTAATTGGTAGTATCTCCATCGTCGAGTTTAACGTATTTCTCTCGTAAGAAAGTGGCCAGAAGCACTGATTTTGAACTAATCCCCGCCAGTTCAACCTTATCAGGGTTTGTATAAAGCACCAGCCTAAACATGGCCTGAACGGCCTTGACGCGGATCCATCACTCGGGCAGCACACGTCTCTCTGGCAGTCGTCATAGGGAGCTCTGAACCAAAACCCGAATCCATAGTCCGCAATCAGATGCGCGGCCTTTGTTGCTGCAAAACGAGAATTTGGATAATTTACAGAGACGAAATTGGGAACTTGACAACGCGGATCTGTTCCAAGGTTGCGGCCGGGAGTATGGCCACTGCAGCCAGACTAGAGTACATAACACCGTAAAGCCAGCGCCGAACCGTATTGGGGATCTGCCTACTTGGTGAAATATATATTCTTTCCGATTCAAGATGATCGAGATTCCTAGCCGCCTACGTAACCACCCTAACAGACGGGCAGAATGGGCAAGGAATCTCCCCACCAATATCTCGAGATAGATTTCCTCCTTTTCGACAGCTCGCTCCCAACCTAACGGGCCTAGGTCGGAGTTCCCTATATATAGTACACTTCCAGCGTCACTTGAATCAATACACCCTCGGCGAATATGGCAGACTGAAGTGTCCAAAATTTAGAAAGTGTTTGCACTGATGGCGACAGCTCTTGGTTGTAGGCATTTACAACACTGTAAATTGAAAACCGATAAACGGTCTTGATGTCCAAATATTAGTGATAGAATAGCCTACTCTGCTCTCGCTCCCAGAATTTTTCGTTGCTCGCAAGCTCGCACCTCAAAAGCTTGCGAAGTCGTTTGATGGATGCTTTTCGAGCGCAAGCCTACTCTATGTGCTGAAACATTTTGTAATGAGCGGCAGGTGGCTCGGGCACGTTCCTTGTACCTTCTCTAGGGCTTCCGCTTCTTCCACCTGCTAGTTCTATTGAATTTACTTGCTGCCGTTCAAACTCCGCCCCTAAATCATCACTCATCCCTCGGCCTAGAACTTCCACGCAAAGGTTGATCTCGTTTAATTCTCGACTCCGCGATCACTCGGATACAATTATATAAAACCCTAGAGGTGGGTAACCTTGTCTTTGTGACAGTTGCCGCGTCTTCAATCTCCGTGAAAGCGGTGGCATCCTTTTTTAGCTTTAATGGCAAGATTTTCGGGCGGTATGTACCAATCTTTGCTGCGTTTGTTATACTACACATCCCTCATCAATAGCTCATTTGGGCAAGTTCCATTTTATTTGGATAAACCACCTTCCGGTCCTCGATCCGGATTCCTAACCTCCTTTTGACATACTCGGTCTTTCTCTCACCAATCTCGCGCTATAGAGCGCCACGGGAGGTCAATGTTTCCTCCTTACAGATGAAGATTTCCCGGAGATCCCTCCGGCGAGGTTCCTAATAAGAGCGATAGGTGTCCTTGTAGGACGATCCATCAGTTGCCGGTACATAGATGGCTCGATGTTTGGCGTCTTACGATGTTGTTGGTTTTTGGGGCTAGTTTACGAAAACTCTTTGTATCTAGACCGTGATTACCTATGAAAGACTCCAGATGTGGTTCGAGATAAGAGTAAGTAATCACTGGTTAATTGTTAGTCCACACTAACATAATGACCTAGCACAGATAAGACATTCGTTTAGGATTCATGGGATATCACTTACCAAGTTTCCATAAAATTTGCTGAGTAGTTGTAATTGAAAGGAAGATGATCACGCGATATCACTCACTTTCACTGAATTTGTAAGAGAGCTAACCCCTTTTTGTGAGATCATCTGGTGTACCACACTCCGAGACTACCCCAGAACTCCACCGGTTCTCGAGCAAAATTTTTGAAACGCCGGCAAGAACACCTAGAAGACCGCTGGAAGGTGTAACAATTCTGGTTTTATTGAGAAGTTGTTTTGCTAGAGGGAGAGCGCTATAATTTGAATCCAGAGCTTGTGATAAAGGGAAACACTCTTTGGCTACTTCCTGATTATCATAAGGAAAGAATACCGCGTTTTGCTTTGTTGATGGCTGTAGGACTCGCTGAGATGAAAAATGAACCGACTATCGCCGTCAGGTTTACCAAGGCTTTGATTGGTGACATGAGTAAATCCTTGGTCAGAAAGAGTCGGCATTGAGGCCTAGGTACGGAATTTCCAATTTATCTCAACCGGTCAAGTAATGGTGCGCTCGTAGGGCTTCGGAATCGCCTTGTCCCACTTCCTCGGGTGTTGAAGGGCGAGGAGCCGATGGTTGAGCTAGACGCAGAAACTAGACGCACCACCGGGGAATCGGCTACGATCGTCGTTGCTACCTAACCCCACCTTTTTGGTGGGGCGGAAGTTGCTGACAGAAGATACACTGATTGGCAGTACCCAATATGAACCTTTGCGACCTATCGCGTCACGGTCAGGTCAGTAGCTGTTGATTCTTCATATGTTTGGGGTCTCTCTTCGGGCACGTCCTTGCCGCTGTAATTTCGCTTGTATACTTAGCAAGTAAACATTTTTGTAGCCTATATATTCGCGCTATCTGGCTCGCTGGGTCATCTCATTACCGGGGTAGGCAGTACTAAAATAAGTACGGCGGACTTTCGGAGAATGCATTCAGCCGATGAGAGCGAGGATGGAATACCAAAAATCTAGGAGCCTATCGGATTGATCCGACGAATTGGGTTGCTCGAATTTGCTCTCAACTCCTGGTCAGCTGTGGTTTGATTGCTGTGTTCGATTCGCTGCGTTGCTCATCAGTAATGCTGAACGAATACTTCTGCTGCGGGCTTCTCCGCTACTCGGGGTTGGGCTGCGTGGCTTGTATTGGTTCAGTGGTAGTGGTTATGTTTCACGGGCTGAACCGACCCCGTGCCCACAACCCCCTCTTGGGAAAAGTTGATCTCGGTATTTCGCTTCAGTTCGGTTTGCTTTTTCTGTGAGCTGAAGTCTGGTCCCAATGCGCAACGATGCACAAGTGAGAGCGAAGAGCTGGTTCGTTGATGGTGCGTATGTAGGAAGCATCTGATCAATGCCCTCATGAACCATATTATGATGAACAAAAAGGTGACTATTAGCTACGGCGTTAGCTTTCTCCACAAATTCCCATCTATTAAACCGAACCGGCCAGCGTTTTCGACTACAAGCTTCCACTTTATGTCTCAGGCAAGCCCTGAACTTAAATACGTACCCACAGCATTAACTATGGGTGCGCATTAACCTCGGATAAAATTGCGAAAGTGTTCTTTGCTATACCAGGGATAGGTCAGAAATCCGCGGTTCGAATTGAAGTGATGCTCGGATGGGGTTGGTCCGATGTGGTGGAGTGCAGAGGAGTGCATCTCGATTTTTTTCTTCCGGCATCTTACCCCAGACTTCGTGTTTCCCCACCTTTTCCTTATATGACACAGCCCCAGACCAGAAACTTGGAGACGGAGCACCTAAGTAAATATTAAGTTAATTGCTGTTGGTGGCTGCATGTGTGGTTCCGAATAATGACACTGGACATCATCCTGTGACCTGTCGTTCTGTATGTTTGTGATATGTGTAAGTGGTGTCTGGTCCCTGGGAGAACCGTTGACGTTGAGCGTTGGTAAGGCATCCTGCGGTTTAGCTTCCAGAGTAAGCCCGTCGGTCAGTGAGCAGCGGCCAGTCGCTTGCTCGCTCCGACGTTTTTCCTGTCTTTAGATTTTCTTCCGGCTGGTGATGGCGAACGAGTGGGTAGCTACTTACAGTACGGGACTTCTTGCACCCGGCAAACTCTAAGTGCCCAGGGTGGTAGTGGCTTTAAGTCCTTAGCGTACCTAATATCTCCAGCCCGCTAAAGCCTAAACGAGTTTCCCTGTGCCCCCGCAAACTGCAGAGCAGACTGCGGTTGGGTAAGCCGAAGAGACAGTGCAAGAAAGTGCGAATCACCTCGCTACCCCGTATTTGCGACGAAGCTGTTCATTCAGTCCTCCGCCTCCTCTCTCTCTCTCCCTCCCTCCAGGAGTCCTTGCACCGCCGCCACCACACCCCGTCCATTCGTCCATCGAGCTGGTGGCTATCAAATCGTGGTACTGCGCGCTTCCCAGACCCACTACTCATTTCGTCTTCTGCCTTCTCCGAGGCCATTTCCCACCACCGGAAACAATATCTACCACACTTCCACACTTCCCACACGCACTCAAGCACCAAACCTACTCCCTCGCCCCAACAACACACTTGCCACTGCCACTTGCCACGTCTACTTACAATTGGTCACGCATATTTCTCATCTTGTCTGATCGCCGCCAAAATTTACCCTTGCTGCCGGCGCCTCCTTCCCGGCCGTGCTAAACTGCAGCAGCAGCCGGAGCTCCGTCGCTCGAAAACAGGCAGACTTTGTAAATACATTAGACTTATCATCTCTTTCGACTCTGGGGTGGTTTGCCGGTGCATTCCTTCTCTGTTTTAACCTTAGGCACCCATCACGTTCCTCGTTGTCGTGTGCGCAGTGCAGCAAGGGATTCTAACCAACGCATCTCGGCACCCCGGATTTTCGCTGCCGACCCCAATCAACACGCGCCCAACACCTCCCTGTATTGCATCCTTCTATCCTCAAAGCCCTGCGCATTTGTTCCGGGCGACGCAAAGAATGAATTGCCTGCTCTAGCAGAGCTTCGAATTATATCTTGCTAAATAATGGCGGCGGATGTCGCTCGGAGTCCTTCTCAGTCATCGACAGGTACGGGAAGCACTCAAGTTGGTGGTAATGGTGGTGGTGGTGGAAGTGCGGTTGTCGCGGTTCATTCTTCAGGTTCAAAGAGTCCTTTTCATTTCAATTCACCGTCCTCCTCCTCTCTCACACGAGCGCCCTCGCAAACCTCGGTCTCTTCACCGCAGCAATACCAGACGCAGTCGCAATCCCAATCGCAGTCGCACTACAGACCTGCATCACCCAGCGAAGAAGTTTCCAACTCGTCGTCTTCCTTCTTTTCCCACCAACGGCTTTCACCATCCGGTCGCAACACTCGTCTACCATCCTCGGCATCTGAAAGGACAGTTCCTAGAGGTCTGCCGCCGATGTCGTTGCCGGTAGGAGAAGGTGGAGTCATGGGAGGATTGGGGCCGAACGATCCGCGACTGCCAATGTCGCCTGGAGACGGTACGCTAGGAATGAGCGATATTCCGGATGGTTTGACTGGCGATCCGACAGCGCCCCGAAAACGGTCCAAAGTTTCTCGGGCATGCGATGAATGTCGAAGGAAGAAGGTTGGTTGGTCTGCGGCCGCTGGTCATTTTCCCGCTGTGTCCTCGGTGGTGATTGCTCGTGCTTTGTTGTGTTTGTTTGTTGCTGGGCGCTGGGTTGACGTTGTGCTAACATTTGTCGACACCTGCAGATTCGATGCGACGCGTCCTCCGAGTCTGGTATCGAACAGTGTTCCAGCTGCAAGCGCGTTGGCTCTAAATGCTCCTTCAGCAGAGTACCCATGAAACGAGGCCCCAGCAAAGGGTAACTTCTTTAATTAATATTCCGCTTTTTTTTGTTGCGTTTAACAATTGTGTTCAATTTTGGCCGCTCGTCCGCTTCCTCGGGTTCACCCGTTTCTCCTTCACCGCACTTATACTCTATGCTATTTCATTGCCATTATCCGCTTGTTGAATGTGAGAAGTTGCGGGCAAGGTTACCTGTGTTCTATATCAATCGCAATATCAGGATCAGTGTTCAAGTCTAGCTGACACTTTGGAATCTTGTCTAGATACATAAAGGAATTAGCTGATAGGCTAAATACACTGGAAAACTCAATATCGACTGGCGATCTTCATCCGTACGGTCTTGCGGGAGAAGGTGAGCATAGCCCCGGTCCGTCAGATTCTACGTCACCTCCACCGGTAACGACAGGCCCCCAGAGGCAATCAAGAAAGAGAACCCTATCCTCGTCAAGCGAGTTTCAGCAGAGCGGGGTACATTTACAGCCTCTTTCGCAAACCAGTTCGACTGGAGGAAGACAAGGAGGAAGACAAGGAGAAAGACTCCCATCTATAGATTCATTTCACCCGACAAACCAACATCAGCATCAGCAGCGATCTCGATTGCTACAGCACGAGTCACAGAGGCAACTGCCTCATCCTCAGCATGCTGTTGTACATGGGCCTCCTCGCACGCCACAGCCTCCACAGGGCTCAGCAGATATGCAACAACAATTCCCATCTTCTATCTCAACGGACGGCACCCGACAACACTACTGGAAGGGGTTTCAGGACCGTCGAGCTAGCGTCAGTTTTCCTTACGACATGGACTCGCAACGGCCTTCCGCCAATAATCCAATTTTAGGGGATGTGAAAACATTTGAGTGGGACGAGGAATCAATAGATCAGTGAGTAACATCACACATCATTTTTTTTAGTGTTATCAGGTTCACCCTTGGACAATGGCAGGGATTTCAACGGTTAACGTGTGTCGTACAGATATTACAGTCTTATACATCCAACATTCCCACTTCTTCCGCACTCCAAGCCTCGGCTCCGACAAAGGTTAGCTGCAGCCTCGATTACAGTGCGAGAAGCACTACTAGAAGCTCTCTATGCCGCAGTTCGTTCAAATCCGTCGTCCGCTGCCAAAGCTGGTGCACCGCCGGCAAATCCTAGACGAGCATGTGAGTTGTGCGTAGCTTCTCAATTCGAGAGTCAAGATCCGCGGGCCACTGTGGCGAGTAGTCTGTTGTATCTGCAAACGATGATCTTAATGGCTCTGGAAGCCGATAACCACGGACCCTCTACTGTACGGGGGCAATCGGGCCTGCCGCGGGCTGCATGGGTTGGGGGCTCTGTCGGGTTGGCCTATCATCTTAAATTACACCACAATCGGGTGGGCGAGAGATTCGCACATGGCGATCCAGACTCAGACGAGAAGCTGGGGAGAAGAGCATGGTGGGTATTGGTTGTGCTCGATCGCTGGCATGCAATTAGTACATCAAGCCCCCTGTTCATACCGGATTCCAATGTTGTGCTATTGCCAGAGGATCAAATGCTAATTGGCCTGACTCCGTTCCATCTCGTCCGTAAGTACCGCACCCTTTTAGTTGCTCACCATTCACTTACCCCTTACAGGCCTCTCGTGTATTCTTGGTCACCTTGCAGAAGCCTTCACGACCGCTGATGAGGTCGTCTCTGCGGCTTCCTTAAACCCTTACATCTGCCGTCTTCTCCGTGGTGAACTGGAACGCTTCCGAGAAAGCGTAGAAGTCGTTTGGGGCTCCCTTTCGCTTTTACACGTGGCTTACTACCACGTAAAGCTGTTAACTCTTCGCCACAACTCTTCCTCTGAGCCGCGGCAGCTTCTTGAGCCTGCCTTGCGGATGGCCACAATGCTAGATCACTCCTCAATGCCAATAACACCCCTCAACCATCATTTCGCTGCCCTAGCTCTCATCACACTTGTGGATCTTGCCGATATCGAGGAGACCCGAGATGAGGCGTGGCGAGGGATACAACAACTTGATGAAGCGCTTAAGAAACGGCGGGGGTTGGCAACGAGAGAAGATAGCGTTGGATGGGATCGAGCGATCAAGGATCTGATTAATACCCGGCTAGAGAGTCGATATATGAATTTTCCTGGCGGCAGTAGCACGGGTACCTTGCAGCATTTGGCAGAATTAGCGATAGGGGACCAGAGTCCAGCGGGTTACACGAGTAGTCTTGGACAAAGAGGGAAGGGGCTTGATGCAGGGAAGCTGCAGAAATACGGATATTTGGGGTCGATTTTGTTGTAAGATGACGATAACGAACATCTGATTTTGGGGGGTGTAAAGGCGTTACTTTGTCTTTGGAGAGTGGGTGTTGGTGGGAGTGCGTTGTGGAGCTGTTTCATTCTTGCGTTTCCTTCGGATTACGTCGAAGCGGGATACAAAGGGGCTTTCCCTGGTTTTGTGTTTTGGGAATTGGATTTATTGGGTATATCTGAATTTCTTCGGCAGTGTGTTGCCCGTCAGGAGCGTGGCATCCCTACTGCTTCTGTTACATACTAAGTACTGACTTTTGTATCGACTGGCACCATCTCTCTTGTTCTTTTTCTTTCTTTCTATTGTCTTAATTTCTTTGGGTCCTCGCATTTTACATTCTCGTGTTAATGTTTCCGTTTGTGTGTACCTAGTATGTACGTTCCTAGGGCGTGCGCGTTTCTCTTTCGTTTGTTATACTATATCCGTGGCTTTTGTATGGAGTGGAGTGGAAGGTGTACAGTTGAATCTACTTACAAGAGGGGAGAGAATGAAGAGCAATAAGTACAGAGTTTTGGCAATTTATGGCGCCTGGAACAGCGAATGGATTAAAGTAGTGATTCTCGATATTATCAACGTGCCGGTCAGTGGTTTGCTGGGTCGCCAAGACGCTAGCTGTCAGCTCCGCATTATTCGCGTGGCTAGCTCAGCACTCTTGTTTCTTGTTCCGGCATCGTCATCACTCGCGACCCTCCATCATCACCACCATCCGCAACACCAAAACCACAACTAAAGTACTTGCACAGACCATAACCCACCATCCACCGTTGTCCTCCCATCATGACATCCGCCCGCACACACTCCAACAAGCGACC
>Ga0307512_10002858_pt1 | contig 21001 bp, 24 predicted proteins | sample 14_EM_MG_FD_200267 | JGI IMG/M metagenome (GOLD analysis project Ga0307512, IMG submission 200267) | Populus trichocarpa ectomycorrhiza microbial communities from riparian zone in the Pacific Northwest, United States - 14_EM | ecosystem: Host-associated > Plants > Roots > Unclassified | place... | reverse complement strand
GAGCCCGGGGGGGGGGACCGGGATAGCGCCGAGGAATGTTCGTGTACGGGAGCGGTATAAATGGAATGACGATGAAGTCAGGGACCCTGGGTCGGGCGTAGCTGTGGTGCTACCTTTTGGTTGGCTGGGCGCTGCGCACCGGGAAGGGGAGAAGAGGGGAAGCTTGGGAGTGATGAAATGAAATGAACAAAAAGACGGAAAAGAAGGAAGGAGTGCCTTTTGGAAGTGCCGGGAAGAGAAGACCTGTGCGTGTGTGTGTGTGTGTCCTGGTGTCTTACCCCCCAAAGCAGGTGATAACTGGGGAGATCGCTCAACTGGTCGCTTGCCGAAGTGGGAACCTTTGGCCATATCCAATTAACCGAATCCGGGTTCGTGTGATTATAGGCGGCGGCAAGAGTCGAGCAAGCCCTGACCAAGTACCCGGACTAGCGATCGCAGTCGATATTGTAAGTGAGCGGTTTCTGTCAAGTCAAGGAAAGGATCAGGGCAGGTGTGTGGCCAAATTCCCGGAGCGCACGAGGCGCCTTTCGCCAAGGCGTTTTTTCATTGACGGCAGTTCGACGGCCCTGAAGAATTGGACTGGTTGGGGGTCTCGCGCGTGCCAAACTGGGTAGGCACCTGCTATGCAAAAAAAAAACGTAACGGGACTGACAAGGATACGAACCCGCGAACCCGCGGCCCGGAATGAAACACAGCTTCCAATTTTGATCCTGGCTCGTTTTGTCCCTTTCCCCCTTCGCTTCGTGAATCGAAATCGAATCACACACCCCCTCCGGTCGTTTACCCATTTTCGTTCGATGCCCCGAAGATCTGTCGCATCGTAGATACAAATCCCGCTCCCAGTATATAACCACTCGATCCTTTCCATCTCTTCCCCCTCCTCGCCTGCTCATATTCGCCTTCTCCCAACCCCTGCGCGCTTCTTCCATGCAGCAGTATAACCTTCGCCCCGTCTCTGAGCTCTCCCGCTCACCCTCGTCGCGCTCCTCCGGTTCCCCACCAAATCATAACATGAGCCCTCCGTCCTCACATCTACCTCCTATCCAACATTCCTCCAATGGTGCCCAGGCACCCATGCGGAGACCGATATCCCCAAGCTCTCTCCCTCGTATGTCCCCTTTATCCAGCTTTTTGTCACATTTCACTGACACCGATACCTCAGACCTCGACGTATCGAATGGTCAAACCATCCCTCCGAGAAACTATCCTCCACCTCCCACAGGTCATGACCTGATGCGCCTGTTCCCTCCGCAACCACCAGAGCAACCGCTCTTCCTCAAACAAGGCTCCACCAGTTTATATTTCCGTCGTCAGGAACACCAATTCTTCGCTCAGGCTGGCAAAGAGATCATCCGCGTGCGTGTCGAATCTGACTTTCCTCCCTCTGGCGGTCCGCGCACGTCAAAAGGCAAAGAACCCGTATCGGTTCCTCATGCATGGCCCTCACATTCGCATGCCCCGCCCCCTCCACCAACCATGCAACCGCCCCCGGAACACTCGCATGCCCCCGCGCAAATGCACTCTCCTCCTCATCCCGTCCCACCATATCCCCATCACCATCCCGATATGGCGCGGGGTGCCCCTGGTCCAGTTGGTGTTTCTGGTGCGGTGGCACCCCCACCCCCTGGTTATGCGCCTCCTCACCATCCATCAACGATCGTGCGCAACGGGCCTCCAGTGAGTCACGTATTGTCTTGTTACGTTGCACCTGTGCTGATCGGTTCCGATCGTGCATAAAGGTGGATCCCCGTGATCGTGTTGATGACATGCGCGAAGACAATGATGAGTCGTGGCGTAGACCCACGCCGCATGGAGAACGGCGGCGTGCAGGGAAACACACGAGACGGGTTGTTGTGAAATAGGTATATGTTATATTATTTCGGAGTTATCGTTTCTGTTCCCTTGCTGTCGATCACGCCGGTTGTTTTGACTTCCTTTGAGGGTCGTCATTTACGCCTCTTTCATCACCTTTTGCGTCGCTTTTGTTCTTTTTTCCCACATAGATAAACCCCTTCCAGTCGGACCACTCCCTGTTTTCTCCGTCCTTCCTACCCCTGTGTACCATATGTCACGTGTTTGTGTCTACGCCTGCTTTCTTACACGCTCTGTTGTGCGTTGCGACGACTCGACACATTGTCTCATATCCAATAGCGCATTTGCCCCTATATGCACAATTTACTTGCGATTGCAAACGGTCATCGACGGGCACGTTCAGTTGATGTGGCTTCCCTACGGAACAGAATCCGACAATGATCATGATGCATGATGTATTGATGATCTATGGAAGAAAATCGTCTTACGGTGACGTGAAGGTTGGAAATTGAGCTTACGAAGATGGAAAGATAAAAAAGAAAAAAAAAAAGGCGCGCTTAGTTCTTCCCCCGTTGGACACTTTGGACAAACTTCCAACTTCCCCTACAGTACCTACCTTACCAGGTCTGGCTCCATAAATCACCCACATCACACGCCCCTCTTCTTACCCCTCGCGAGCAATGAAATTACATAACAAAAGATCTCAATTGCGTATTTCCTGCCCAGGCAGAAAAAAATTAGATCCGCAGTCGTGAGATTATCAGAAGCCCGCCACCCCACCTGAGCCCGATCGTGATCCTCTTTTGAATTCCATGTCGAGATCCAATCGGCCGTCGCCGCGCTCCGTCCGTGTGCGTCCCTTGCAGTTCGTCGCCCTTTTCCCCCCTTGGCTGTATAAAGACACAAGAGACACCCATCATTTTTTTTTTGAGACAGTCCCCATCATCTCTCTTTTTTCTTTTTCTTTTCGTTCTTGTCCTCCACTACGTCTCCATGTCTCCTCCATGTCTCCTCTTCCCCCCTTTCCTTATCTAGGGAAAACGTTTATGTCCGGATCTGATTTCGTCATTTGGAGTCGGGGGTGCCGGCGGCTACTTTTCTGTCCATAGTTTGTTGTTAGGATTCTACGCAACTGCGCGCTTTGGGGTTGCCCTGGGCACCTCAACCCCCCGTGCCTGCGTAATTCGCTTGGTCGCGAAGGGGAAGAAGGAAGAAAAACGAAACGGGAAAACGATCTTCTTCTCCCATTCTTAAGTTTTATGTTCGTTTATTTCATTTCGATTTGAGGCGCGTGATTCTGCGTTTTTTGTTGTGAAACTGATGACGGAGGGTATCATATTAGTGATTAGGGTTCGAGTTCGATCACAAGCAAGTTCCGCCACCCCCATCCTTCGACTTGTTTCCTCATGTGTGGGACAAAAAAAGTTTATCATCATCAAGAACAAACTCTACGGCCGCGACCAGAAAAGAGAGCCCCGCACGCTTTTGCGACGTGTGAGTTTCGTTTGCGCGCGCGTACGTGCGTGTGTATGCAGGGGCGGATTGTACGCCGCTTGTTGCGGCGGGCATACGCACACATTTCTCCCTTTTTGCGCTAAGACTTAGGAGACGCCGTGTGGCGCCGTTTGACGGGAGCGATACAAGCAAACAGCGTGGTTCTGCACGCCCATGTGCCAACGAGGTTGTCGGCGGCACTGCTGCTGTGAAGTACTGTCAAGTCAAGGGCCATCTGATCTCATGCATGCATGTTATCGCAATAGAGCCCCAAAAGCTCGCAAATACATATCGCCTTATCGCCCTGGGACACTCTTGATCTTGATGGTAAATATGCTCCGCCGCCGCACGGCGCTTCTATGTCCTTTTGCTCAAGCGGTCATCACCGTGTATGTCATGGCAAACTCTATAATAACAACACATGACAGACTTCCCCGGCCCGGGGGATTTCGGGTGCAATTCTGAACGCGCAACGTGCGTAATGCGCGAAATAGGGCGGCAAGTGATGTCGCAAACGAGAGAGAAGTGTGGGACTCGGAGAGGACAAGATGGCCGAGGGTTAAATGTGTGGCTGTATGATGGAAAAACATACAACAACAACAGAGGTTTTGGGGGTGGAGCTGCTGCGGGCCCGAGCGGTGGACGGATTGGATGGATGGGGACTTTGGGGAGATGCCGCACCACGAACGATGTGCGTGCCCCTGACTCCCCTACGGTACTTCTGCTGCTGCGCACGGATATTATTCGTCTCCAACACGACGGAACCAAGGCACGCTGCAATGGGGACGCAGATCACACGAACATGTACTGTACTTGTGTGCGGTGCATACATTATATTTGGCCCTCGTTCTCGTCCTCGTGATCATCATGATCGTGTCTGGTGTAAAAGGGGGGCGGGGGGTCTGGGCCTTCGCTGCGAGTGCGAACGTCGCGGGCGAAAAAAAAAAAAGATGCAGATGCAGCACCGTACTTGAAACCCCCGCCACAAGACGCGAAAGCCGATCTCTTCCCTCCTTCTTTTCGTCATCTGTACCGTTTCCCCACAACCCTCACTTGAAATACGATCCGCGGTCCACACCAAAGCCAGCCCATCACCACCACCATCATCACATCCTATTGCTTCCTTCGCTTCTCTCCCCCGTCCTCGCACAGCCCGTCGGCGATCCCGACTCAGATCGCCAAAGAAGGAGAATAATAACAAAAAGATATGTGGCAGGCGGCTAGATCAAGCCTTCGCGCGGGGTTCTCCTTGCCTGTTGCAATCGGCGATCGGTGACGAAAAAACGGGCCCCTTTGCCGTTTGCTGTGATCCCTCATCACCCGTATCTCTCCCTCTCTCCGTCTCACCCACGACGAGAACGTCGAGGACGAGAGAGAGATCGCTCAGTTACGCTCGCTTGTGCCAAATACCAAAAAAAAAAAAGTAATATGAAATTACCATGACAGCTTATGGTCAGGGCAGCGCTAACCGTGACGATCGCGCGACGCGCGATATTTCAGTTCCATTTCCTCCACACTTCCGTGTCATGTCGCGTCGACAAACGAGTGATCGTTCCTGGAAAAACATCCCGGGGCCCGGTTGTTTTTCACCGGGAAAAAAAAGGTCAAGCGTCCTTGCGAGAGCTTAGAGTTGCATGGTTGTTGTCAACTGTCTGTTAATATACCGTTGGCGTGGTTTGTATGTGGCGGTGACAGGACAGCCCAGTCTATCATCGCCCGCCTCCAACGCTCCGAATACAGTAACGACAATTTTCTCTTGGCATGCGACGTCGCGAAGAGAGCCTCGAGGTAAGCATGCATCTCCGTCCTTGTCGTAGAGCAGGGTAATGTGGTGCAGCACTGCAGTGCTGCGTCGGTTCTGGTGCGATGCGAACGGCTTGTCCTCGCCGCCTTGCTTCAAGTTGCAGGCGGCCGGGCCCTGTTACAGTACAATACAGTACATCAACTCGTGGCGTCGGCCGGCTGTAGATCGAGGCAGCCTCGGAATCAAGTTTGCGATCGCAGCGCGGAACAGTGCCCATGTACTGTAGCCAGGCCATCGCTCTCGAGGTCACATCTCACATCTCATTCAAAAAAACGCGCGCGTGTCCTGGACACCTGAACAAGCTCGGTCTAGCCTATTCGTCGTCACAAGTACTGTATATGCGCACACACGAGACAGATACGGATATGCAATACGACGGGTAAATCTCCGTAGGGTTCCCTCCGTGCTTTGCCGAGCGAGACCCGTCCGTGTCCCATCGATCCGTCTACCACCCTCTGAATCTGAAATCGTCCGCCCATCTGTCCCAGTGTCACATGTCTGTCCAGTGATTGCATGTGTTCCAGTTGTGGCGGCTGCACTGTCCTCTGATGGTGTATGTGGCCGGCTCGGCCAAAATCCAGCCTCCTCCGACGACCGAAGCAGTCGAGCGCCGAGGAACGCAGATCTCCAGGGCACTGCACCATACGGTATGTGATATACAGTACTGTATTGTGCTGTATCCCCACTGGCACTGGCACCTGTGCCGGTTACAGTTACGATTTGCGTGGCACTGGCACCAATCCAATTGAGACGACCCTTCGCTTCAATTGAAGGCCGGAGGCGGGCCGCGCCGCGGAACCCGGTCTTTCGCTGCCGTCATTGTTTTCTGCCGCGCGTTGTACCGCAACTGCACCGCACTGAGCGAGCCTTTACGTGCTTGGCCTCGCCAACTCCTCGTCTTTTTGTCACCGGTGCCATGTATATACCATATATAACATATCCCCTCTGTTATATGATATTCGCGTATATGTGGCACGGATCCGGGACGCGCTCTCGAACTGCTTTCCAAAGTAGCACTGCATCAACGTCCGGATGGAGCAACGGGACCGAAGCCGGGATCTCGTTCCACACTTCGTACCTTCCCTTCCTTGATCGCGTTCTATCTACTTGACAAGTACCACAACTGTATGTCATACGACTCATACCCCGTGGTGTCACGCCACGCCACCGCGGATATATGGGAAGTTCGGTGTGTGTCAATTGCTGTAAGCGTGTGTGTGCTACGCAGGCAATCGTGAGTGATTTCCCACATTATCATCATTATAGAATAGATGGGGCCAAAAAAGCACACCAGTTGCGAGGGAAAGGGGAAGGTCGTCAATCATCAACGAAGTTGAGTGATTTTACAGGAAATACGTAGGGATCCTAGAACCTGACGATACAATCGTCCCTTCATCACCCTCCACACCATTCCCCATGTGCACGCACCAGGACACCACACTTGATTGATTCCCCTACGCCATACGTTCGGTCGTCGATCCATTGGGTCGTGGATTTCAAAATTGGGCAGAGGGCAAAATGAAGCGAGACTCGAAATGAGAAGCCCGTGATCGAACTTGTCAAAATGCGTCGCCGTGCCGAATTGCAATTTGTCACGAGAATGACGATTGGCAATTTCAATTTTTTTTTTTTTTGTTTTTATTTTTTTGATCCCATCCCGGAGGGGGACGCGCCAAAGTTTGGGGGTGGTAGAGGCAGGCGGCGCTTAAAACCTGCAAAAAACCGGGCGCTCCCCTTCCAGATCTGTGGGACAGGGGCCGGCCGATTACAAGGTCCCCTCCTTTGGAACGCCCCTTCTTCTTTCGTAAGAGAAGAAAGAGCAAAAAATGGAGGGTTTCCCTTTATGGTGTGGGTATGACCGAGCGAGGGAAAGCGAAGCGCGGACTGATTACCATACGGCACTCGACCGGACCAACTGTGGGGTCTTTTGGGGGGAATCGTGCCTTGCCGCAGAAGCTCACTACAGTAGTGCTTGTACGAAGCGGGCAACACGGAAGCGATCTTATCACAAGTGATGCGGGCGGGATATACGGACATGAAATTGGGACCCCCCTCCAGCAAAGGAAAGCAAGCGCGCGCGGGGGAGAGAGGGGGGCGGCCTCCATGCCGCGCAGTCTCCTGATCATCTCTCATCATACTTTCGGATTCTCTCTCCCACCCGACCTTTCTCAGGGAAAAAGGAAACGAAGAGGGTGCACCCGGCTTTACGGCATGTCGATGCGGTACCTTTCCCGCCTGGAAATAACGAAGGGAGGGCGTCAAAAGGGATGACGGGACGCCCTACAGGAAACAGTACGGTAAGCGCGTCCGTGCCTCCCCATTGACACCCCCGAATCCCCGACAAGTAACCCGCGTCCCGCCCCTGGGTTCAGCCCTGCAAGGCAAGCGCGAAACGTAAAGACGGCTCCTAACTTGCCGGACCGACGTTTGGCGCGGCGCGGCGGCCATATCCCTTCCTTGAAGTTCCTTCCTTATGACAAGCCGAAGTGAGCGGCCGTCGGTTCGTTGATGCATCGAAGCTTCCGTGCGACTCACTCCACTCACTCGATTAATTCTGGCTCCCTTCATTCCATGTCATCCATCTCTGACATCTGTCTTGTCGTTTCCTCTTATTCCTTTCCTTCTGGAATCGCGTCGGCTCTCAGATTCTCGGTTCGGCTCTTGGGCGATGTACAAGTACAGCAAGTTGGAAGTTCCACGAGCTACGGACCATGTACTGACTCACCGGTACTATACAGTTCAGTACAGTGCACTTCCCTGGGATAGCGATGTATTCTTCGATTGACAGAGAGTATGATCTGGCCCCGTCAGAGGAGCGAGCTGATGTCCGAATGGCAGTTGACGCAGAGAAGCGCATTTAGGGATCCCCAAACCCCAGATAAATGTGCGTACCAACCTGAGGCAGGCATTCCTATATGCAGGTTCAGGCGGGTGGTTCCAGGTGAGAGAGCAGCATGCCCTAGTCAGGGAGCGAGTGACGGGTTAATGAAGGGTGTGTCAAAACGTGCTCGCCTGAACCTCTCCCCCTCCCCATCATGGCTAGACCAGCTACCTGCAAGGGCATTCTAGACTGCCTGCTGTGCGCGATGAGGCAATTGTGCAGTTCATCTCTCGGGTTTCATTTCCCATTCATGAAATGCATTCAATGACTTGGCATGGAGAAGCGATCGGGGGTGTGTTCATACTAGTGTAAGTACTGCACGCACGCGATGACGATGGGGGGGGTCAATGGGTGTTGCCGTGACACCCCTCCCTCCCTCTCTCTGTCTTTCTCTTCGCTTCGTGCCCCGACGCTCGCTCGCTACCCGGACGTCACATTAAGCCGACCGGCGGAGGAATGAGAGGGTCGGTGCAGGTCGGTTTTGGTTCGGGGGACGATCGATCGCATGCACGTTCAATTCAGATCGGTCACGTGCGTTACTCCTACCACTTTCTTCTGAAGACGCCGTTTTGCTGGGTGTTGCTTTTTTCTTTTTCGACGACGTGATCGATGGACCCCCCAGTTGGACGACTTTTCTCGTCTCGAGCGTGTTTGACGTTGTCGCGTAAACGCCACGAAGCTCTCTAGTACGGCATGGAACTGTGTGCATGTATGTAACCGTGTATGCGATGCATGTACGAAAGACGAGAAGATAACGCTTCCTCGAGGCTGGGTGGCGGCCCGGCTCGCCTCTCTCTGTGCCGTGCCTAGACGCGCCATGGCTGCGCAAGAACAGCGTGGCCTGCCACCCCTCTCCTTTCTCTTTCCCCTCTTCCCCGCCCTTCTCCGAAATGAACAATTAGATGGGGCAAGCCAGGCTTTGGAAACTGCGCGCACGGCATCTCGTAAACGGATGGCACGTGTAGGGAGCGATAGCTCGGGGGCTTGGACGCGTACGAACACGAACCAATGCTGTGGAAGCCAATGACGGGAGCAAGAGCTAAACTTTGGTTATTTCCTTTTCTGCCTTTTGGGTACCAGTGCACGCATACAGCGTTCGTCGTCGTCGTCGGCATTGGCGAGACCGTCCGATCATGATGAAAGGGTGAGAAACCCCCAGAATGCATGTGCGTTGGTCTCCTCCCCTTCGTCACCTCACCTCTCTCACTTCTACGCACGTTCGCAATGCGGGTTATTCTGGGCTAGACTGGGAGAATCGGCGGCCGACGGGCTGTGCTGACGTGGCAGGCAATTAGGCAGCACCCATATCATTTCCCTCACAGGGCCATGGCGTCGCTGCAATCACAACCTTTTCCCATCTGGGTTCTCACCCCCACCCCCCATTCACACATACAGTATAGTATCCATTAATAATCGGCCAACCAAAACTGACCAGCGAAGCTCGTTTCATCACCAACTTCCACGTGGCCGGACGCACACATGGGACCGGCTGACCGGACGAGCCGGATAACCGTCATGGGTGGATGGGCGGATAACTTATGACGACGCATTTACGCTCGCGCCACTTGGGAAGCCCGGGTCCAAGAAGAGGGCAGCCTCGCTTCTCGAATCACTACAGTACAGATACTGTATACAGGTAACGCGAAGAACGCAAAACCAAAACGGATTCGGAAGGAATTTTTTTTTGGTTTGCTTTTTTTTTTTTTTTTTTTTTGTATCTCGCGCTTCTCTTCATCCTAGGAAAACACATGTTTACCCCGGATTTAAGCGAGTGACTACTCTTTCCCCTCTTGCGTTCCCCCGCGTCCTTCTCTGCATGCTCGGGCGATAGATATGGACCCGAAGCAGCGCTACATACAGTACAGGCGCCAAAAAGCCGGGGCCCCAAGCACGCGATCTGTAAGAGTTCTGGGGGGGAGAAGGGAGAAGGGGGAGGAAGAGCGCCTCGGGACTGACCTAGATGAGCAAGGAAGTCCGAAGCTCGGGGGGCTTTGCTTATTTCGTACCCGTTATCACGTACCAGCGAGAAGCGTCGATTGTGCTTCTCACTCAGGGTCGTTGAAGTGGGGGAAACCCGCGCGGCAGAAGGTAAGGTCATTATCCATCACGCGATGGAGCAAGAAGACCCGATGGTTCTCGTGGCCAGTAGAGCAACTTGGCCCCCAATCCTTGTTATACGTTACTCTTATCTGGGTGTCTTGTGCCCCTCTCTCTGATAACGCTCACCGAAGCGCACATCGTCAAGTTGTACATAAGAGGCCTAAACCGATACTCCGCAAAGCTTTGCGGGTTCTGATCACAGTTCTGGCCGTGCGAACTGATTGCCGATTCACGCTTTGGGAGATGCGAGGCCTAGTATGATGATGTGGGCTGCGCTCCCAACTCGAAGAAAGGAGAAACTTCGGAGGTCTTGGCCCCTTGTTCGTCCAACTTGAACTTTGGGAATCGCCATCCTGGAGCAGATCCAAAGCTTGTTTTTATCACACGCATCTAGGCACAAAAGGCGCTCGCAAGAGTCGCGGATCGATAGGTTTTCCTTTTATTTGACGGCATCGCGCCGCCCTACAGTAACGCGAGAGACAGATACCGAGGGTGGTGGGGGTTTGCCTCGGGTGTTACGGTGATGACTAGCGTTGGGAAGCATCGCTAGATCCACGTTAGGCCGCACAAGGAGCATGAGATGCAGGGGATGTGGCGCAGGTTGATAGAAAACAGAAGACAGTCATCGTCATCCCCTCGCACCGTATCCGCACCGTGGCAACTTGAATCCGCGGGTAGAAGTGCTGTGAGAGAGAGACGGCAAAGACCGAGATTCGGCATGTGCCATCGCCGTCATGTCATGTCGATTACCCTTGCCCTGTCTGCCCTTGCCCTGTCTATTTCCATCCTATTCTGCTCTGCTCTCTTCTCTCTCTTAATCCTAGTCCTCTCCTTCACAATGGTCAGTGTTCCTTTTTCATTATATTGATACACATTCGTCCCTTCCTCATCTCCGACATCGCCTTCGGCAGTCCCGGGGCTCCAGGAAAGATAGCGATCTCAGAGAGTTTGTTAGGGTCACTGGAGCTACGTATGTACCGCTGTCCAGTCTCCCCCCTATAGCACTTGTATACCGAAAAAACACCCAAACACAACCCGTCCCAGCTCCCGGGAAGCGAAGCGGTACCTTGATAAGCATCTCCGCCTCGACATCGCCCTACAATCCTACATGAACGGCAGGGAGAACGGATCCGTCTCCTCGGCCTCTTCCTCCTCCAATAGCGAACTTGAGAAAGTGTTCAACAAATACAAGGGTGTGCAATAACTCCGTGACCGCTCCGCCCGTCCCGATTTCTTTACACAGCCCCGTTTTTGTATTCTTTCCTTAGACCGCGCCGACGACGACATCACCGTCGATGGCACCCTCGACCTGTGCAGCGACCTTGGCGTGGATCCCGAGGACGTCGTTCTCCTTGCCGTTGCATGCGAGCTTCAATCTCCGAGCGTTGGTCGATGGAAGAAGACGCATTGGATATCAGGATGGAGAGGGCTCGGGTAGGTCCCTCCTTCCTCTATCTATCAATCAATCGGTTCACACACACCACACCGGCCGGGGGGAACAGCGTCGAAACGTTCGACGGGATGAAAGCTGCGATACCCCGGTTGCGCAAGAAACTCGGCGCCGATCCCGACTATTTCCGCCGCGTGTACACCTACACTTTCGATTTTGCCCGGTCGGAGGGCCAGCGGAGCCTCCCTGTCGAGATGGCGCTCGCGTTCTGGGGCCTCTTGCTCCCGCTCGGTCTCAAGGGCGGTGCGCTCCGGCACAGTCCTCCTGGGGACTGCGACGATTACTTTATGAAAGTCGACGATGGCGGCCGCGGGTGGACGGAAGAGCACACGCAGCTCTGGTACGACTTTTTGAACGAGAAGAAGAACATCAAGGGCATCAGCAAAGACACATGGGCGATGGTGCGTCTCCTTTGAGTTTTTTTGTTTTTTTTATTTGTTTTCTTCTTCTGTCCTTTTTCCCGGACTATCTGGATGGGAAAAAAACTAAAGTTTGAGATGTGTGTGTGCTTGTAGTTCCTTGCGTTCTTGCGCACGATAGATACTAGCTTCGAGACGTACGACATGGAAGGTACGTTCCCCCATTCTACTGGAATGTGTGAGCGCTCCGACCGAGAGTTTACACGCTCATATCACCCTGCAGCCGCATGGCCGTCGACGATAGACGATTTTGTAGAGTGGGCACGCGAGCGCCTAAAAGTGCAGGGCTCATAGAGGAGATAACTCGAGCTGTTGGCGCATGTGTCCCCCGCCCTTTTGGGGCTATCGATGTTGTAATCTCTCCCTGTTGGTGGTCATGTTTCTGTATACGGTTTTCTATATACACCCCCTATCGTACCCCTCACCACGTTCCGTTGTGTGACCATATGTCCTTTTGTCGATGTCCAACACCTGTCAAGTTGACTTTGTTGCCCAACGCATTGGATTTCGATTTTCATATAGTACCGGATGGATGATCACCGGGGCTATTGAACGGTCTCTTCTTTCAAAAGAGCAGTTTTGTCATTCAATCGACCGCGAGGCTGGTCAGCTGCAGTAAGCAGCACAGTAGTGCTGCCCCATGGGGCCAACGCCGCAAACGTCACGGAACTATACTCGTACTCGCGGGTCACAAGGTGGTAACCGTCGTTCCTGCCCTGCCCCCACCACCACGATCCATCTCAAAGGATTCTCCGGCTTTCCCCTGATACAGAAGGGAGGAAAGGCGATTCTTTTAGCGCGGAGAGGCGCGCGCTGCCGTTGGCCACAGCGACCGCCGCCATGACGCTCGCGGCGTCTCTACTCGTGACGGCAGTCATCATCCCGCCCATCAACAAAATCCCGAAAACCGATACGAAAAAAAAATGGAAAGTGAGGCCTCCACCCCCCCAAAAACAACAACACATACACAAGCACCGCTCAGGAGAGGGGAAAACAAAAAATGAGACGAGGGCTGTTACTACTTTACCTTGGGCCGTTGGCGCGAATGACGCACTCGTCGCCTGAGGGGGTCACTGAGAGTACGTCGAGGTATATGTGGGAGAGCGTGGCGCCGAAGGACTGCGCGAGTGCTTCTTGCAACAGGCGCCGGATCTCGAGTGCGTCGGCGCTGCCTAGGGGTGGCGAGATGGCGAAGCGGATGTAGTGGTGCGGTTGGGGGAGAGGCGCTGGCCGTGTTGTCGTTGTTCCCGTCATTGTTCGTGGCGGAGTTTTGTGTTGGGGTTGTCCGCGGGGGAGAGGGGAAGGTGGGCTGTTGCGGGAGATGGGAATCAATGTGGGAGTCGGGATCATGTGATTGGACGCGTGAACGCGTGAACGCGCGCCCTTCGTGCCATGCCTTCAAGTTTCTTTTCCGTTGCATTCGCCGTCTTTCACGCTCGTATATGACGGATATAATAGAGATTTCCGGCTCGGACGAAGATGTCGTACCAAAGCCCGTGACAAGGTGACCATCATTGGCTCCCCCCAAACCTTCCCCCCCGCTCACCGAACTACGTGATTTTCAACAATCCCCAAAACACAGGAGACGGTCCTCGTCCTTGTCCGCAATTCCGTTTACAGCAGCACCGCGCTCATGTTCCATACGGTCCTTCGACGGCGATGGCACCGGAGTAGGAGTAGGAGCAGGAGTAGAATCGGACGTTGACCGGTGGGCCATGGAGCTTTCGATCCACTGCACTCCCCGAAAGTTGATTTGATGGCCCGACTTTGTGTGTACTGTACGCGTGTTACAGGACCCACTATCGCACGCCGCGCAAGCCCGAACTCGAACGCGCTCGCGTGCGCTGCATCGTGTACAGTAGTAGTGGCTCGGACTCCGAAGAAGCGGTGCAGCCCAAGAGGCTCCCAGGAGCGCGCCACGGCGATGATGCCGACGTCGACGACGTCATCGAGATAACGGACAGCTCGGATGACGATCACAAGCCGCTTCCCGACGCTCGCGTCGGCGTCGTGCGTCTGCCGCTACTACCATCGACACCTGGCCAACGACGACACGACGGATTCGATGACGACGATGGTCTTCTCGTACTGTAAGTTCGGTCGTGTTTCTGTTTCGTGCGGGGGCACCGACGTAAGCTCCACAGGAATGAACCCCCAAGTGCCCGGATGCCGCTACGACGACCGCCCCAGACGCCTAGAACCGCCAGCCCCGATCCGCCTGGTTCGGCAGACAAAGAGACGCACGGCCTCGTGAGAGCGTTCAGCACCCTCTCGTCGTTGACGACGCTCCCAGATCCAGAGGAGGACAAGACGCACGATAACGACCGACCACCTCGAACTCCGCTCAAATCTGCTACGCCTGCGAAAACGACGAGGACGACAAAAACGCCACGAACGTCGAAAAAGGCACTGGCGCAGGCGGAACAGGCGGAGCGCGCCGCCTATGCGCGATCTCTCTTTGACGAGCTCAATCGGACTGTCTTTGCTGGCGGTCTTCCGGTCGAGACGACGCTGGTCTGGAGTCCCCGCCTTTTGACCACCGCTGGCCGTGCTCGATGGCACCGGTGAGTCTCCCGACTTCCCATATGTTTGCGCTTTGGGTGTCGGCTCAAATTGTTGTCAAAAAGATCCAAGGAAGGCGTGCAGACGACTTCGATCGAGCTCGCGACCAAGATCCTGGACTCCAAAGGCAAGTCGAGGTGACGGCGCTTCAGAAGCGGGACCGTCCAGGTTCGAACAAGTGAGGATTGACGTTTAACGCCAGAACGCATTCGAAATACTCTGTCACATGAGATGTGCCATCTGGCCTGCTGGATCATCAATCAGGATCCGAAGGAAGGCCACGGGAAGGCCTGGAAATCATGGTGGGTGTGAACACTAGGCCACTTTGGGTCCGGGAGGGAGAGACCTTGGGTCCTCTCTTCACGGGGAACAGATCATGATCTTCGCGCACGGGGCTTGATACGTATCTTCCATTTTCAGGGCTGCAAAAGTGATGCGCAAGCGACCGGACATTGACATTTCGGTGCGTGTTTTCCAATTTCGAGGGACAGGGACCTCCCGCTTATGGGGGGGAACACACGATCATGGTTTATTCTTCTGCAGACGCGGCACAATTATGAGATATCGTACCCGTACGAATGGGGTGAGTGAGCGTTTAGACGAAGAACCCTTGGGTTCTGGGTTTTTTTCTTGTTTTGTCCCGGCGCAGCGGTTACGACTAACCCGATATGTCCGTAGAGTGCGAGAACTGCGCCAAAACGTGAGTTCTCACACTCTTTGTCGATCCCGTTTTTCCCTGACCGTTTGTTTTTGTTCTCACACCAATCTTTACATGCCGTCGTCTGTTTGTACAGATACGGTCGCTTCAGCAAGTCCATTCGTCCAGACGAAGTTGGTCCGTACCCCCTTTCAGATTATCGCGATTGGTGCCTGCCGGGCGCGCGTATCGCGTTAGATCGTGTGACAGCCAGCTGACGATCCCCCCATCCCGATGCAAATTCGTTTTTCTTTTTCAGTTTGCGGAGCCTGCAAAACCGGCACTCTTCACCCATTGTTCACGGTTCGTGCTAAGAGATCATCGTCATCATCAAAGGTGATCACCGCCGTAACCGCCAATGGTCGTATGGCCGCAACGTCGCCGCGTGGTGCGTCCTTCATTTCAATTTTTTTGCCGTCGTTCGGGCGGCTGTTTGTTTATATCGCCCACACGCAGATTCCCCACGCATGGCGGTGCCTGTGGGCACGGGCGTGAGAATGCCCGGGTCCTTCGGATTTGATGATGATGACGAGGCCGAATTGGACGAGTTGGTCCTGAGTGTGCGCAAGCTGGGGATAAGGGGGAAGGAATAGATCTGCTTCCGTTGGATGGGGTGAGAACGAATGCCTATTTAGAGACGTGGCTCAAGTGTTCGCTTCCGCTTGTGAAAGAAATCTTGGGAAAAACAACAAAAAATAAAAAATCGGAACGACTTGGGATTTGCTCGATCGATGATCGGACAAGTGCCCTTGTTCGTTCGTGACGACCTTTGCCTTTTTCGTGGACTTCCTCGCTCCGGAATCTCATGTCAAACGTCCAACGCCACACACGTCACCCGAATATCTCAACTCGGTGGCTCCGTGCCCCACAACACCCCTTTGGTGACCTGTCCGTCCGTCCGAGCCGAGTTGCTCCTCGGATATGGGGCAACGAGCAAGCGAGCGACCCCAACTGATCACATTGTCGCGGCAGGACCTCACCTTGGGGTGTCGGTTTGTTGTCTTTCTGAATTGAACAAAGTGAACTGAACTTACACCACAAGGGGAGGAAATCTCCCGACTCGTCCTTGTCACTTCGAAACACACACACCCAACGAATTTGTTATCTTTCTGGAATCGAAGACCCGTATGTGGGCCCCTTTGAGGTCGTTGACATTTCTTCCGTTCGGCCGATGCCAAAGTGGTTGATAAGGACAAGGCACATTATGGTATGTTATGGTATGGTCTGATAATGGCCGTCGGGCAGGGGGGACGTCTCGGAGTTTGCTTGGAGCGAAAGATGAAAGAAAAGTACAAGTGCTGATAGCGGTAGACGCTCGGAGGGACGCGCATGCACACCCGTGCACACCGGGCGGCGCAGCGGGCGCAAACATCTCAGCTACATTTGAGGATAACGGCGCAAATGAAAAAAAAGAAGCATGGCCGTTCGTGTGACAAAGGACAGGTGCGCTTTCATTCCCGGTTCGCCGTTCAGGGCTTGGACTCGGTGGGTGGGCGTCTAGGCTTTCAAGTTTGCCTTGTCTAGTCCTTTACATTTACATCAACGTGACCCTGCTGATGCACTGATGCCCTGATGCGCTCGCCGATCGATGGATGGATATGGATGGATCGTCATATCGATCGATGATGAACGGATTATGCAAAAGATTGTGGTTGATGAAAGAAAGTTTCATGTGGAACTTTACAGTGTTCGTTATCTGGGTACCCAACGCCTGTATTTGTTTTTCAGTTGGCGTTCTCGTTTCTCTTTCTTGGCGATCAGGCAATCGCGCCGGAACCTTCGCAAGTTGTGGCCCTTCGCCCCGGTCCGTGTGCTAGGCGCGGCGTGCGTGAGAACCTCACCTACACCTAAACCTTGCCGTTGTCATCAGTGACTTCACCACTGGCAAACCAGTCTTTCTCTCTTTTTTTTTTTTTAATTCTCGCTAGCTGCACCAAGATCCCACCACAATGCAATGCTGGGAGTAGAGCAATGAGGTGGCTACGAAGAACGGATTTGATACGAACCTTCTGCCTCTAGAGATCTTTGGCCTCTCGCGCATAGGGGACCGGCATCCCTTTTCTTGCGGAAAGCATGCTACAGCATCGTCCGGCGCACACATTTGTCATGGCTCGGACGCCGCTAGTATGATGGCCCTACGTGCTGGGCGTCCGTCGCATTTCAAAAGGGTCTCCCAGGTTCGACTTCTAGTGTGGATTTTGCTAGTTAGGAAGAAAAGTGGGAAGCGGCGGAGGTAGTCAGGCCAGGGCGCAAGTGCTAGCTGTATACAGGAATCAACGCGTGGCTCATTCCCTGAATTCTCACAGGGCAAGCTACGAAATTCCTATGATGGACACTGACACTCATCCATCTGACAAATGAAAGGTTTATCACAAGGAGCGGGGAGGTCAATCAGGACCGAACCGAAGTTCGTGCGGAACCTCGATACGTTAAAGGAGCGGGATAAACGGAGGTGAATGACCGTTTCACTCACACGCCCAAGGACGCTCAATCATGCTTCATCCTTCTCCCCTATGTGGTGCTTTTATCACTCCGAGTCTCTACCCATGGCACCAAGTTGTCGGCGTTGATATGATTATCAGCAATGCCCCAACAGCAATCTATATTCATATTCATTTACCACTATCTGCAGGTTTTATTAGTTGCGCCAAGAAAGGCAGATAACATCATGCGACCGTGCATCTTGCACCCCCAAATACACACCATAGGGGCCCGAGTTAAGGAAGGACTTTACTCTCACCATAAATGACCGTTTATCGTGGGATGTTGACAGCTGTTTTGGGGCGATCCACGAGGTGCCCAGGTACTGGATGGCACTAGTACAGTAGAACTGTTGTATGGGCGGGTATGTGACCAGAGTGACAAATCTGGAAAATGCTTAAATCTTAAGTTAGTGCGATGATGCTTCGTTGGTCTGTCTGCGGCGACGGAGGCCCGCAACTGTGTCAAGAAGAAACGGCCGTTTGGGTACGGGTGGTGTACCATCGGCTTCGTGCACGCCATGAGGGGCACGAAACCTTGTGCTTCACATGCTCCAACTTCTAGGGCGCCGAGCTTTTCTCATGAAGGGATGGCGCTATTGTCCAACAGCATCGACTCGGCTAGCGAAGGGGTCGGAGAAAAGGCTTCAATCTATCATATTGTTAGATTCATCAGGAGGCTCTTGTTTGTCGTACTGTACTAACATTCATCTCCGGCTGTGTTCCTACCATCGTCCAACGCTGCAAAAGCAAGGATTGTCGAATATGTGTTGAATACCAGGGATCTACCTGGTGCTTATTGAAAGCCTTGGTTGAGCCCAGGGAACGTCCGGATCATATGTGATTCTATCTAGGGGCCCGACCCAACCAGCCTCGGATATCATCGGCTTGTCCTGAGAACTGCAACAAGAAGAGCGGGTTTTGCAACAGCATCATGATGGCATGAGAGGGCTTTCCCAGGCTGCGTAGTTGACATGTCACTGGGTCAGCATTGATGCACAGGGTTATCATAATATCCACCTGCAGATTTCTCGAGTGATGGCGTAGAGATGGGTGCCTTCTTGGCCTCGGCACGGAATGAGGCTGAAAGCTGCCGCTGTGCTGGCTGTGTGAGGCAGTCTCTGGTGAAAGGAATAGTCCCGTGGTCAGTAAACCATGGAGTCGAGGCGGGAAGCGGAAACTAGACAAACGAGTTGGAAGGAAAAGGTATCACCAGACCCTGCACAGTACAGGTCATCGAAGTACATCATGTTGTATTATTGCATACGAGATACGGCCACGAAGGCCTACCGAATGGAGAGGTGGAGAGGGTGAACTGAAGAACATCAGTCTCACGTGTCGAGGACTGAGAGACGTGATAACGTTAAGGATACTCTCGACATCGGGTGGGATGGAAACATACAACACGGTTGGTCAATCTTCGTGACGAAGTTGAGCCTGAGCTGGATATTCATGATCCACTATTATTGTCAAGGCAGCATGATGGTGACAACCCCGGTGGTTCTTCTCGACTTCCGTTCTTCCAGGAAGACTCTCAGGGCGGAACCTGACATCCAAAGTGTCTAGCTCGCCAGGCTTCTCTCGAGCCCGAATTTGGCCAGTGAATACTTGGGCTTAAGTAGACGACAGAACGAAATCGCGCGCGGTTCTCAGACAGCTAAGACGACTATAAAATGTACATCGGTCGCGAATCCGAGTCAAGGTTGAATGCGACCTGGAATAGGCCGAGCAGTCAGATTCATCCAAGAGGGCGCACCCAGTCGGTTATTGGGGATACAGTTTGGTATGCCCAGATGATATTGGTTGTGGCAGCCGTCTCTGAGAATAAGTGAGAACTCAAAAGGAGAAAGCCTGAGGGCCCGGGGGACGTGCGGTGGTGTCGCGCAAAGGCGATGTGACGTGACGAGATGCAACAGCCTGTGTGACTCCCTGTCCAGTGTCGGTCACGGAAGGTTTTTTTTTTTGGTCAACTTGAAGTGGCCAACCTCAGCGCCGTATTCTGGACTGTTACCAGCAGCGCCAGGCGGTCTGCATCAACCATCTGGCAGGATCCGCTCAGTCCACTCCAATGATTGCAACTGCTCCCCGAACCTCTAGATCTAGATCTGGCTCCCGGATCCTCTCTAACAGTCCGCACAACCTGCTCGCGACGAGCGTCGCGTCGATTCGTCCCGGGAGTTTACTCTGCTCTGTTCTTCCTACAGATTCCGCCACCATTATTGGGCACTCGGTTTACCTGGGCACGACATGGGCGCAAGTTTTTGGTGTGTGATTGGGGGGTGGGGTAATGTATGGCATTGGATGATACCGAAGGTCCCGTAGCCACGACTGCTGGACTAACTGAAATAGACTCGCGTCATAGACCTAGGGTCGTAGAGCGCACAATATCCCCTTTGTCGCTGAAAATTTTCCCGGAGCTTTCCGCAATTTGGCGCAGTGGCCATTCTCGGGGTTCGGTAGGACGATGGGCGCCATGATCACTACTACTACCGCACGGCCATCAGGGTGCGGCGCCTTCTGTGGCGTGGTGAAGACTCGTAAGAATGAAAGGGTTGGGTACACCTTCGCCGGACTTCAAGTCGGAGGGGGCACGGCCAGATGCTTCCATTCTTCCCTGGTTTGACACAGAGCGCTGCGCCCTCGTCGACGCCAAGGAAGATGTCGGGCATCCCTTCCCGCCTGGAGGATGACTGACTAAAATCACTGCATAGCACGTGTTAGTCGAAGTCTCCCCCGCGGGCAAGAGGAAGCACTCATTTATTACATCCTATTGATGTGCTCCCTGGTGTGGAGCCCCACGTACTACTGTAGTAGTGCGCATGAACTTACTCCTGATCCCACCCTGTGGTCCAATCAATCAACCATGACTCACCTGCAACTCAGAGCTGACATAAACATGCTCGTTTGTTCTCTTCACAACGCCGTTTGTGCGGGTCATGCTTGACAGGTCGACTGCTCACGCGTCAGTTATTGCGCTGTGTGGAAGTAGAGTCAAGGTTTAAAAGAAAACATCATCCTGGAGAAAGTATCTTGGCGCGTTTCACGTCTGTCGCCAAGTTGTGCATTAAGTGGATAGGACTGTTCGGGCTTTCAATGGGCGCTCCGATGTGCTCGTCGCAGGTGATAATCACGGGCGTGTAAGACGGGACAGCCCGGGCGCAGGATTAGTGGGCTGCGTCTCTCGAACGAAGTAAACCGCAGTCACAGTGGGGTCCACGTAGTTGTGCTTTAATGTATGCGTCATGTCGCTTACTGCACATCAACAAGCAATCGTAGCCTGTCTTCAACTCTATTACAGATCA
>Ga0307512_10002857_pt1 | contig 21011 bp, 23 predicted proteins | sample 14_EM_MG_FD_200267 | JGI IMG/M metagenome (GOLD analysis project Ga0307512, IMG submission 200267) | Populus trichocarpa ectomycorrhiza microbial communities from riparian zone in the Pacific Northwest, United States - 14_EM | ecosystem: Host-associated > Plants > Roots > Unclassified | place... | reverse complement strand
CCGGAGACGGTAGAGAACAGACATGTGATCTGCGTCGTGGTTACGTGTTATAGTATGAGATGATGTGACGGTTCTGTATAGAGGGACGAACGTGGACGATAGTTTTCCCCGGTGCTTCGATCACTTCGTGATAGGTTACCTAGGAGTGGCGGATATCAGTCTGCGAGCTTGAAGGTGGTTCTCCAGTGTCGGATTACGCACTTTATATTTGTTCACCGAGGAAAATACCCCTCTTCTTGAGGTGACTTTCCTTCGTCTGTTTGGGGAGGTCGATGGACTCGGGGAGCAACTCATTGGTAATCTTTTGAAATGAGCGGTCCAACGTTTTTCATATCGAGAGAGCCGTAGGCGTCGAGCAACCTCTTGATAGCCTTCGACTGAGGAGTATCAAAGTTGACCATTCTGGATGTGTACTCGTAGAGCGGTGGTGAATGTAGCCGCGAGAGAGAGTGGGGGTTGTTTGGTGACAGCTTCTTATATAACAATTCAGATCATGCCCACTGAAGTCCGGCCTACTGCGTTTCAGTGTATGTAAGAGACCCCAGAGACTCCGGCCGGATTGGAGCTCTTGTCGAGGTCTGGAGTCAGCACTAGCCCACCTAAGGATCGACCACTCACACCACTGTAGCCACATTCCGGTACGTATTTTGTCAGCTCCACAATCTTGTACCAGTTGATGTCATTGGGATGATATTCCTCTTGAAGCGAACATCATACACTAACTGACCGCAGACACCGATCAAGCCCAAACCCCGACCTTAGGGCCGGTGATCGGGTCTGAACTCCAGCGAGAGTTGCAAACGTGGGAATTATTCAAAATGTACTCTTTTGGCAAGGGAGGGGGGCGAAAGGGAAGGGAACTTGAGGGGTGGCCGAGCAGATGCCACGCCTTTTGGAAAGTAAGAAGGAAAAGCTGAAATCCGACCCCAAACGGATCTTTCGACGATGACAGCTCAAGCTAATGAAGTCACCTGGACACATCGGATCGCCATGTGATGCAGCAGACTAGCACGCGAAGGGATAGCTGACAACGAATGCGAGGAGATGAAGCCACCCGTTCCGTACAGTATATTAAACTGTAATCACCATCTGGTAAGCACAAGTATAATGGTCACCGAGGAAACAGATAGCGGGTCATAATCCATCATAAGCCCCTATCGAGGAAGCGGCCCGATCACTGGCGTTGCAAGGTGATATCAGGTTTTCCACGACTTGCTGATGTGCGTACTTCGACGTTATTCCCGTATCGACTATTTTATTAGAAAATGTGTACACCACCCCCCAGAATTGACGGCCGAGTGTTTTTGCCCAAATCACCCGGATTGGGGACCCCGGAAGTATGGTTCGGTACCACCAGGGTGACAGTCGCGTGTCCCCCGGTGTGCTGCCGCGCACCCCCTGGTGTGGTGGCATTGCTTGCATGATGTCCCGTTAAGGCGGACTGCTGTCCTGCCACAATCAACGAGGTTTATCCTGAACTCGACGGTTCGACCCTTCGGCAGGTCATCTTTCGGTGATTGCCGGACGCGGGACCATGATATCTGCGACTGACTCACTGACTGAATTGTGTGGGCGGGTCATACCCGGGCCGAGCAGACCTCAATGTGGAAGACTCGAGGAATTCCGTATCCGAATTGAGGACAGTCGCCCTTGTAAGGCTGTGCTATCCTCGGTCAATGATGGGGTGAATACTCCGACCCTGATCCACGTACCTATATCTTCGAACCCCCTCCGCGAACAACATTCCGGCCTCCACGCTTGCTATTTGTTCATGTCCTCCGAAAGATCGTGCTGGGATATATACCACAAGTGAGTTCTGGTAGCATTCCTATTCAGGCTCGGTGCCGATTTGTCTAGGGAGATGTCACAGCTGAATCGCGGGCATGCTTTGTGGTTTGTTGTTCGGCTTTCTCTTGTGTATCCCACCTGACCGCATGTTATCACAGGGAGCCTGGCCCACATTCATATTTCAAACGGATTCAACCAGGAGACGTGGGTTATATTCGCGAAGGTTGTTTCCATTTGTTATTTTCCGCTGGTTGTCCGTTGGGCGGGAGGGAGCTCGGCGTTCATGTCCCTCTCAGTTTTAAAGAGTTGAAAGTTGGACAAATTTTCAACCGCCAACCTCGTGAGCCTGGCTATATCGCCACGAAGAGTGTTCGAACAAGCCGAGCTCGTCCCACACGCCGGAGACCTCCATCCCCGACATCGGCTGTTCCGTACGTTTATTCCACTACATCAATTCCTCCAGTACCTCAGACATGGGCCCCAGGACGTTTGAGTCTGGCTGCAGTGTCCCGTTCCAGCTCTCGGGAGGACAAGGCGCCGCCCTTTTGACCAAGTATCCGACTCACCGGGAAGACATTCAACCAAAGGGTACCCCCGAAAAGTATATAAAAGAGCACTACGCCTCTTGGGTAGAGTTTGCCGGCGCGAATGGACACGGTGATATCAATCCAGTTCTCGTCACCGGTGTCGACAGGACTAGGGATTTCGCGATGATGTGTTATTCGAATGACGATGACGACGATGACTTGAGATCCGAGTTCATAACTTCTGTCCCTGGGGATGCCTCCGCCTCCGCTTGGGGTACATGGCACACAACAGGATTCGTTCACACGAACTGTGGTCCCCACCCGTATTTCTCCCCCCCTACACAAACCATGGACTCAACGGCCTCGGGCAACAATAATGCGGAACCCGTCTCAGATGAGTACAACCAATGCGTCTTCGTCAGGTACTACACCATGCGTAAGAGGCTGGGGATTCCCAAGGTCATAAAAGCTGGCGCGGGTCCACACGATCTCGGTCCAGGAGGTCGCGAAGACTCGGGCTCACCCAAGGTGGAGGCCCGATCACCATCGGACTCGGGCTCAGATTTCATGTATAGTCCGCGTGACGAAGACGGGGGCAATGACAGGAGTTCAGTCACCAGCATTGAGTCTGAACCTGACGTTGTTATCCATACCACTCCTCCTGTGCGCTCTTTTTCGAGTCTTTCTACCCATTCTCGTCTATTCTGATCGATATTTTATAGGACGAGAAAGACGATTTCGATGCAATCGCGGATTATATTTTCCGGGTGGGTTGGAAACGAGAGGTCGGAAGTGTCAAGGCGTCTCTGATGCTCTCATGGTAGAACTCGGATGCCGACTCTATACTCATCCATCATCGAGATATCGCATTGCTGCGTGAGGTGAGGCGCACGACTGCAGGAAATGCCAGCCGCTCACTTTTCCGCGCAGCCAGAGGACGATATAGACCTGCCCGTCCAATTGCTTGAGAAGTGGCCACAAATAACAGTAGATGAAAATGGAGGTTTGTTTTCTATGTCGGCGGGTCGCCCAGGTGCTCACACCCCAGTTAGTGGGAACGATCGAGGGCCTGGCAGATCCTTCAGCGGACACATGGTCTAATGACATTACCCCGCCAACTCCCGTGCTCATCCCCAGCGAAATCGAACACGAAGCAACGAATAGGATGTCATCACCAAAGCCCAGACCTTCCTCGCCCCCAGGATACCCTCCTCAGAATCTTCTCGGTGGTACTCGAGAAGTGACTCCTGATGCCAGTAGCACCATCCTTGAACTCAACGCTCCAGCATATGATAACCCCACGCTGCATCGATTCCACCAGTCGTCAAGCGCGATACCGGACCAAAAACACGACTTTCATAGCAAGGAGGTCACACGGCTTTCGGATCCCTTACAGACCACTCAGATATCCCGCACGCCCGAACCCACTATCCCCACCGAAGATTTGTACACACCTTATTCAGACCCCGGTGGATCTAACAGCGCTGGCGTTTCCACCTACAGAAACGATAGCGCAGGTCCCTACGTGTTTCCGCCTTTACCTCACCAAACCTACCAACCTGACCAGCCAGTAAACCCCCACACGTATTCCTCGTCTTGTAAGAGACTCGTTTCTTTAGAGAAAGCACAGTTTGACCCTTTTGCAGTTGGTTATACAGATAGTGAAAATGCGACACTGTCTCGTGGACTTTCTGGCTCAATATTTGGGTACTCACATATGAACCTTGACCGAAATAATTCAATATCAACCACCAACACTGGCGGTGAGCCTATCGTCATTGGGCCCTCGTCTTCTGTGGCTACGAGTATATACCGATGCGATTCCATGGACTCATCTGGGGTCAGCTCTCTACCCCAGGAGTACACGAATATCAAGGTCGAATTGTCGAAGTATAATGCCAACCTGGTCTTCAAGGTTGGAGAGGACATCGTACGCTTTTGAAAGCCGCGCCTGTATGACCTACCTGACGCTGTCGTTCGATAGGACTTGGATTTACTCAACGAGAATCGATCGTTAATTCATACCGGCAAATTCCTGCGGCAGCCCGATACCGGATTCGAATGGAATGGGTGGATAGAACTTTTCGTATTGCTGTTCGATAACTACCGTAAGGGGTAGTGCTCTGAATGGTTTCCCGGGTCCTATTCATGAAACCTCCAATAGTTGTTATGACGAAGCCTAATGAGAGGGACGACGTCACGAAATACCAAGTGTACCGACGAGTAAGTCAGGCTCAATTTGGTATCATATGCAAACTTTCTCACACGGTGTATAGCCCATTCCACTGGACCTTCTTACCTTAGTAAATTTCACGGATCCTCCGACCCAACGGGGTGGCAGGCTGTTGCCATTCGGCGGTAAAAAGAATGCGGAGGGTTCAAACCCGAGCAGTCCTCCAGGTACAGGTACGAGTCCCAACGCCGTCAACGATGCTCGAGCGGTATATCCTTGTACAATTCACTACAGTGGTCGATTGGGAGGCCTGTACACCTTGTATGCCGAGTCTGCCCGAGCGCGGTTGGAGTGGAAGGCCAAATTGGAGGAGGCGATCGGGTTGAAGAAGATTGTGCAGAGGTCGAATGTGTTTGAGATGAAAACCTTGAGCGTGGATACGTTCTTCGCTCCTGCGCTGATGGCGAACGCGAGCTCATCGTGGAATAACGATGGAAATTTCGCCGGCAAGGTTACTTGCTCTGTTCCTTTCAGTGAGTGACCTCGAGACCTCGCATATGTTTCGGTGCTGACTTTGCGGGGTTACAGCAATTCCTGATGGTCGTGGCCTGGTGGCCATCGGAAGCGAGGAAGGAGTCTGGATAGGGCTCAGGCACGATTCACGGTGTATGTATTTCTACTGCTTTCGTCACCCCTTTTACTCACTCGAGGCGTTTTTTAGCGATGCGAAAAGTGTTGCACCTACGAATGGTCTCTCAGTGCGCCATGCTAGAAGATTTCGGTATCTTCCTCGTACTCGCAGACAAGGTATGGGATGGATACCTTTAGTTTATCGGTATCTCGTTGATGGCTCTCACAGTCGCTCTTTGCCTACCATATCGAAGCACTTGTCCCATCGTCACCCGGAGCAGCGAACGCTTCGCAGACGCCTCAAAAACTCAGCGGGCATAAGGACGTACAGTTCTTTACCGTCGGCAACCTCGGCGGCAGGACTTTGGTCATCTATATGAAGAAGAAGAATGTGCGTGATGGCGGATCCGGCAGGGATAAACGTCTGCTGACCTGGGATGCTTTGCAGCTCGACAGCGTGTTCCGAGTCCTCGAACCGGTTATCGGAAAGATAGAGAAGACAAAAGTTCAACCTTCGATCGGGTCGAGGTTCGGCCTACGGTCCCAACGGTCGGAATGGTTCCGCGTTTATCGTGTAGGCTCCACAAACCATCCCTACGCTCTCCCTGGTGCTGAAACTTTTGCTTTCAGGACTTCTTCTTGCCTTCGGATTCGCATGATTTGTTATTCCTGAAAGCAAGGATCGTAATCTTGTGCAGCAAAGGATTCGAAGTCATGGATCTCTCAGAGTCGGTCGTCTTTTCGTGTGGAAGGGGGATGCCTTTACTGATACCCACGTAGCTTTAAGAGTGTTACTATCCCTCAGAAGAAAGACCCGCGACCAGAGAAACTTGCGAAGCGGTGGGAGTCGTGTAAGCCCATAGGTTGGTTCAGGTCGAACGAAGACGAGTTCCTGCTCTGTTACAACGGTATGTTTTTACTGGAAGACGCCGAAGCGGAATAAACTGATAGCTTTCACAGAGTTCGGGCTGTATGTCGACAAACATGGAGACCCAAGTCGTATAGGCACAGTAGAGTGGGAAGGCACAGCAGAGCGAGCCGCATGGCACCCACCCTACATCCTCCTCTTCGACAGCCGATTCATTGAAATCCGCCACGTGAAGACCGGCCGCCTCGTCCAAATCATCTCCGGAAACGATATACGATGCATCTGGGACGGCCGATGCACGAGCCACTCTCAACCCGTCTCGGAAGGTTCTTGGGACGAGATCGTTTCGCAGGAACCGAGGGTACACGGGGTGATGAACATGGGAGTTCCCCAACCTGGGAGGGGAGGGGTGACGACTCAACATGTGTTTGAGTTGATCCCAACGGTTCCGTCGTTCTCGCCTGGGTCGTCGACTCCGCCTTCGCACGCGTCGTAGTTCAATCAGTCGTCCCCGCATCCGCCCAAGTATTTGCTTCGGTGACCGATGAGCCTCAGTTCACGGAGGGTTCCGTCTTCTCGTTATCTCACCTCAGCCCAGTTCGTCCCTACCCTCGCCAACTATTGAAGATACTCGTCTTGTACTTCATGATTCACACAACCTATTACCCTTCCCAGTTTCGTTTCCGCACTCATGTAGCCGTTCTGATTGTTTTCGCAGTCCTGGACTAATATATGTATCTATTCTTCATCATTGGTCTCTACCTCGGTCACTCAAAATAAATTCGCTCACGAAGTGGCTACATCTTGATGGACGACACGGTTATGAGCAGAGCCGGTGGCACTTCCAAACCGCCTCCCCCCAGCTCCCCTACTGAAGCGCGGCCATCAAGGACGGTCCCGGCATACACATCTTAGACCTTGATTAACGACTCATTGTGCCCCGAGAAACGCCTTTCCCGCTACACGGAAAACTTGTAGAATTGTTACATGCTTTTGCATCGACTTCTCGGACACTTTTTTTTATACACACGTACACTTCGTGGATCTACTAAGCAGCTACCCTCTCTGCTGCAGCCTTGACAGTCCCAGCAATGAGTGCATCACGCTGTTAGGGGTTGACGAAGTCCTTGCAATAGATGATCTTGAGTTCCCCATCCTCCTCGACAACAGTGAAGGTGATGACAGTATCGTAGCTGATCGTGGCCCCGAAGATGGTGGAGAGCACGGACGTGAGCTGCGTTGTGGTTACATGTTATGGTCTGAGGCGATGTGACGGTTCTGTATAAGTAGAGGGACGAGCGTGGGTGACAACTTTTCCTGGTGCTTCGATCACTTCGTGATAAATGAACTAGAGGTGGATATCAGTCTGCGAGCTTGAAGGCGGTTCTCTGGTGCCGGATACGCACTTCAGCATTTTTCACTGAGGAAAATACCCCTCTCCACATCTTGAGGTGACTTTCTTTTGTCTGTTTGGGGATGTCGGCGCACTCGGGGAGCGACTTGTATTGATAATCTTTTGAAAGGAGCGGTTCGAAGTTTTTCACATCGAGAGAAATTTAGGCGTCGAGCAACTACGGCCTCTGACCGGGGAGTATCAAATTTGATCATTTTGGATGTGTGGGGTTTATACTCGTGGAGTGGTGGTGAATGTAGCCGCGCGAGAGAGTGGGTTGTTTTGTGGCATCTTCTTATATAGTGATTCAGACCGGGCTTACCGAAGTCCGGTCCGGTGCGTTTGTGTACGCATGTAATGAACCCCATGGAGCTCTTGTCGAAACCTGGAGCCAGCACTAGCCCACCTAAGGATGGACCACACGTTACCGTAGCCACACTCCGTCACGTATTCCGTCAGTGACACAATATTGTGCCAATTGATGTCGCCAGGATGGTACTCCTCTCGTAGCGAACATCAAACGCCAGCTGACCCCGGACGTCGGTTAGACCTAAACCTTGACTTTAGGATCAGTGATCGGGCCAGCGAGAGTTGCAAACGTGGGAATCCTTCGAAATGTACTTTTCTGGCAAGGGAGGGGGGCGAAAGGGATGGGAACTTGAGGGGTGGCCAAGCAGATGCCACGTCTTTTGAAGGGTAAGAAAGGAAGAGCTGAAATATGACCCCACACGGATCGTCGACGATTACAGCTCAGGCTAACGAAGTTACCTGGACACATCGGACCACCATGTGATGCTGCAGGCTAGCACATGAACGGGATAGCTGACAACAAATGCGAGCAGATGGAGCCACCCGTTTTGTAATCCCCCGGGACTTGTAGCAGTGTCTTTGCTCCCGTCCTGTGCAAAAGATGTACACTTTGGGTTGGAAGGCCATTTGCTGTTGGAACTCATGTCTTACACATCGGTATGTGGGAAAAAATTCAAGCTAACGTTCGGACCCATGACCTCAGGCTGGAGAGTGGATCTCTATTTGGGTCCTTTGTCGTTCGAACCGAACGTCGCGGGTGTTCAAAACTTGATCAACTTCGTGCTTGAATCCAAACTTCCCACCCCTCTTCGCTTCATCTTCGTCAGGATCGACCATTGCTCGACGCATTCGACAATTATAAAAACCCCTGGGGTTATGAAGAGCCAGTGGCCCGGAGTCTACAACCGCTAACGGCTACAGGTCTAAATAGGGTTTCGAGAGGATACTCGAAGTTGCTGCAGGAATCCCTTCCCTCCGCCCTGTAATCGTCAGGGTTAGACATGTCAGTGGCGGGGTGAACGGTTCCTGGAATCCCCTCGAGTGGATTTCAAGAATCGTGTGGTCCGCGACCCTTTCTAGGTCGTTGCCATCCTTGGGAATGGTCATCTCCCCGCTCCCCTTCCAGACCAGTGCGCAAGCGCTTGTACAGGTGCTTGGCGCCAAAAAGACGCCTCTGGCTCTCCACCTTCATCTCGTTAATCCGACGCCACGGTGCGGCGACGTGTTTGATCACATTGCCAAGCGACCCGATGTCCCCCTCATACCTTACCCCGAATGACTCTCAAAGTTGAGAGGGGTATCTGCAGCCGCCCAGCATACACAAGCACATTAAACATTGTGCTTGCTGGAACTCTACAAATCTCTCAACCAGGGGAGCGGGCCTGAGGCCGGGGGAGCGCCACCATGTAAAACAGAAGTTACCAGGGGCGTCTGTTCGATTCTCAACTGGGGGGAAAGTGGATGTCAGGGCCGATGGAGGTCTCTTGGTTTTCTGGAGCTCTAGGCCCGGGTTTGCATTCGGAACCAACTGGCTTGACCCTCTGACGTCTCTGGGATATTCATTGTCTAGAGGGAAAGAAAGGACGACCTGTATTTTCTATTTGTCAGTGTGTAACTCGATTGCGCCTTCGTGAGGTTATGATGTTGAGATGAGACCGCAAAAGGATTTTGCAGCCCGGTTGTTCTGTGGACGGGGAACGTAGCCGATATGTGCATGCTATCACCAAGCAACACGGACAACGCTTCGGAACGCGCTATAGCTCCGTAAAGTACTCTAGAAACGCTATTCAGTCGAAGGAGCTGGCGAAAACGATCTCCCCGAATGGGCAGGTGCGTGAAAAAGCTCGTTAGCAGCAAAGGATCTTTAGTTCGTCAGCGGTCTGGTAATGAGGATGGGTTCTGCCCAGGGAACCTGGCTCCAGCACCAACCGTCACGCTGGGGTGCCGGGCCCCGATGCCATCAAAACATGAACAATAAATTGGAGCTCTATTCCTAGGAAACAGTCTATCGAAATGAAACCCGCTGTCAGAAATCGGGTCTTATCCGTGAGAAACTTCGGAAGATATAAATTCCGATCAGCTCCTTCCGAGACCGGCTTTCCCGGTATACCGCGATGTGAACGGAACTTCAGTGACCGCGGTAGGTCTATACAGGCTCAAGACTTTCAAGCACCTAACAACGTCCTGGCTGTGCCAGATGGTATCCAGGGGTTCGAAAGAGGTAACTGGTGCATCTCGTGGTACATCAAGGCGCTAATCTTTTACACAAGGCACAAGGCGTCCTCTGGCCCCCCCTCCGCCCTCCCCTTCTAAACTTGGTCCTCCCCGCCTTTAGATTCCAGCCTACTTTTCGAGCGGCATAATACTATTTCCTGTTTCCTAGCCTTGTAATTCAAAAACTGCCATCTCTACGAAAGCTTCAACCAACGATTCGAACTCTCATGTGGAAGACAAACGTAATTCCTGTGGTCGATATCCCCGTTGCATAGCAGCACCCTGGAAAGACCTGTGCATAGTACCCTGGAAATGCTGGCATACCCACTCCGGTCTTGAGTCCGCAGCTGGAACTCGGGTAGTAACCCTACATCGATTACCTATTTATATGACGGAACCCACAATTACCGCTCCCCCACACCACCCACATCATTCCAATCTCCCCGCTTACCGCTACCTCATGTCCTCTAAACGATCATGTTGGGAAATATACAACAAGTAAGTTCCAGCAGCGTTCCCACTAAAACTTGAAGTCGATCCGTCTTAGGGAACTGTCTAAACTTAATAACGGGGATGCCTTGTGGTCTGTTACTTGGTTTTCCCTTACGCAGCCCACCTGAATCTATACGGCTATAGGGAACCTGCCCCACTACACTATTTCAAGCGAATTCACCCAGGGGACGTTGGCTATATTCGCAGAGGCTGTTTTCATCTACTGTTCTCCGCCGGCCGCCCGTTGGGCGAGAGGCGGTTAGGCGTCCATGTCCCTCGCTCTTTCAAGCAGTTGGAAGTTGGTCCAATTTTCAATACCCAACCTCGGCTACCTGGTCATCTTTCCACGAGCAACGTTCGAGAAACCCGAGCCCGTCTCGCTCCCTCGACGTCTCCCGATCCGTATGTTCGTTCTATTGCATCCGTTTCCTCCACTATTTCATGTATGCTCCAGGATCTTGGAACCCGGTTCCAGCTTCTCATTCCGGCTCACGGAAGATCAGGGTGCTGCTCTTGTGACCAAGTATCTCACCCACCGTGAAGACGTTCAACTTGCGGGAACTTTCGAAAAATACGCAAAAGACCACTACGACTCTTGGGTAACGTTCGCCCGCGAGACTGGACACGGGAATGACGTAAAACCAGTCCTCGTCACCGGCGTCGATATGACCAGAGATTTCGCAATGATGTCTTATTCAAACAACGACGATAACCTGACATCCGAGTTCACGACTTCAGCTCCTGGGGCAGGTTCTGTTTGGGGGGCATGGCGCACAACAGGACCGGTTAACACAAACTGTGGACCCTACCTGTCTCACCCTCCCTCCCCTACACAAACCATGAATTCGTCGTCCTCTGGTACAGGTCACGCGTCAACCATTCCGGATGAATACAATCAATCGGTACTATACTGTGCGCAAGAGGCTGGGGATCCCAAGGGTCATAAGAGCTGCTGCGGGTCCCCATGATCTTGGTCCGGGAGACCGTGACAATGAGTCCTTGCTTGAGGAGCAATACGACTTAGGCTCAGACTCCGACTCTGACTCAGACATTGCTTCGAGTCTGTTTGACGATGACGATGACGACAGCAGCTCAGTCAGTAGCGTTGAGTCTGAGTCTGACATCGTTATCCACAATACTACTCCTGTGCGTTCTTCTCCATGCCGTTCTGCACTTTTCGCGCGTTCTGAATGACGGTGTATAGGACGGGAGGGGCGATTTCGATGAAGTGGCAGATTATATCTTCCGGGTGAGTTGGAAGTGAGCGTTAGAAACGTCAAGATGCCCCTAATCCCCCATGTTAGAATTCTGATGCAGATTCTGTGCTCATTCACCATCGAGACATCGCGCTACTGCGTGAGGTGAGGTGCACAACTACCGGAGATGTCGACCGCTAAATTTTCCATGCAGCCGGGAAGTAATACGGAATTGTCTATCCAACTGGTTGAGAAGCGGCCGCGGATCACAGTGGATGGAAACGGAGGTTCGTTTCTACTGTCAACGGGTCACTCAGGAGCTCACATTTTGGTTAGTGGGAACAATCGGAGATAGGACGGACCCTGCAGCGAACACACAGCTCGATGGTTCACTTAACGTTACTCTTTCCACTCCCGCGCTTATCCCTAACGAAATTGAAAACAAAGTAAAAAATAGCACGGCATCACCAGAACCTCGACCTCCCTCACTCTCAAAGCGCCCCCCACCAAGTCTCCGCGGCTATGCCCAGAGAGCAATCCCTAATTATCGTAGTTTTATCGCCGAGGAAGGAGTCCTATCCCGAACCCCGGTGGTGCGCAGCGACCACTATTCTTACGATAGAGGAAGGTTCCGCAGCTCAAAACCTTCGATCCCAAGAATATCCCCGAGTTCCGATGGAATACCTCGGCCCCGCTCCTATGCCTCGACTATGCCCATCATCCCACCAGCACTTCCGACCACAATGTCCTTGGGTTCCGTCGGAATGTTCCCCTACCCGAATACTTTGGCTTGGCCCAGCATGCTAGCAGCGCTTCCGGTCACAGGACGGTCTTTGGGTTCCGGTGGAACATCCCTACCCTACCCCAATACCTCGACTTCGCGCGTGCTAGAGGCACATCCGAGCGGAAGGTTTTCGAGTTTCGGTAAAATGCCTCGGCCCCACTACAATACCTCGACTCTATCTGGCGTGCTAGCAACACCCCCGATCACAGGAAGGTCTTTGGGTTCTAGTAGAATACCTCAGCCCCGCCCCAATACCTCAACTTCGCGCAGCTTAGCACCTCCGATCCCAGGGATGACTTATGGAAAACCTCGGCCCCGCCCCAATCCCTCGATTCTGCCCAGCGTGCTGGCGCCACTTCCCAGAGCACGTTCGGCCTCAGCACCCGCCCCACCCATATCCTACGTGGCAGAGACGGCTTTTGATCACGGGCTAAAGCAGCGGCGACGATCAGAATCTATCACCTTCAGCATAAATGGTCTCCCAGGCGTGAATATGAGAGACCCCCGCCGCAAGCGCTTTACAGGTCTCGAGGGACGGGATGACCTGGTATTACAAGGAGCTGGATACCCATCCAATATTTCGACTCAGGTAAGAGCGCTTGTTCCGGTTGTGTTGTCATACATTGACTGCGATAGAAGGTTTCAACAATGGGCTGGAGGGAGGACCATAGCCTAATAACACACAGTGAGCAGTCATATAAGGTTTTCAGGGTCAGGTGGTTCTTAGACTTAATGGTAAGTTCATATTGTCGTGAAATTGCTCGTCCAGCGTTGCTCAAAATCGAACCCCAGGGGTCACGCGCGGTCAATCTGCCTTTCGTCTCTAAGAGCTACTTGCGGCCAGAGACCTGGGTCGCGGACCCAACACTCAGGGTCCTACCGTCGTTCCCTGTGCCGAGAGTAATATCCACGAATGAGGACCAGGTACAGTCAGGGAAAGAGCAGCTAGGATCGCCATCAAGTTTGACGGTTCCGGCTTCGGATCCTACGATCACTACGTCTACTACCCTTGGAAGACCCAGGGTTGAACACACAGCCTACCGGTTTCTGGCCCCTCAATCTATCGCGGCAGCCAACGACTGGACTGAGTATGATATGACAGTTCACAGCGGACAGAGCAGTATCCCACCTTCCGGGCTTTTGCCCAGTCCTGGGTCCTCTGATTATAATCAACGATAATCACGTGTATTTTCCCCCCGGCATTAGATGATTCTCTAGCTATAGACACTCCTCATGTTGAAGTCTATCGTCATGTACACCACCCACTTTTAATGTATACCCCAGTCAATGTTTATCCAGACCCGTCTCCCTTTCGGAAGTTCACTGTCCGGTCAACGAGGGCAACTGTTTACAAAAGGGAAGGGTGACCTTGACTATATTTCCTACCAAAGGCCGAGGGTTGGGACCGGGACGACCTGGGAGCTGCCAGGACATCAACTCCACGGTCGGATATGTATTACGGCTTGTCATAAGCCAGTGGTTTTCTCTCTCCCGAACCTGGTTTATGCTCTCCATCCATTCAACGCGCAGGATACTTCGACGTATTCACAATGACAGAACATCTGCGCCATCCCATTAGTCGCTCGAGACAAACCGGGAGAAAGGGACTATCAGAAAGGTCAAGACCCCATCCCTTCCCGTAGACTTGGGGGTAATCATATCGATTGGGAATGAGTCGATACAAGTTCAAGCCAGGTGAACGACTGGAGATTGGCGTTCAACATCATCACACGTCGTCAACGCCTTGTCCAAAGGGGAACGACGGATGCCGCGTATATCGTATGTCATGAAGAAATTGTGGTTACAGTCAAATATACACTATACAGTAATCGAAAACGCTCGTAGAAGATGGAGCATGTATATGCCATGATTGGATTATGGACTGAAAACGATGTGTAATGATGAGAAGGAAGAAAGCAGAACGGAGAGAAAGAACGAAGAAAAATGCAAGTACGGCACACAGAAAATCGGAAAGACACCAATGGTCCTTTCGCATCCAGCCAAGAAAACCGCCCCATCTTTAACATGTTGGTGCATGATAGATCTCGAGGAGGGAATGCTAATGCGTGCGGGAAGGGGAACTTAGTACTACCCCGGCGTGAACATGACCGATCGTTTTTCTTCTGTCTCACCCGATCCGCCTCCTCAGCTACTCCTACTCCCGTTACCTTTAACTTCTTCCCACCAACGGACTCAGATGACTCAGTCTGGAACTCATCAGACTGACCATCTCCTTCCCCCGGAGTTCCGTCGGAATGGGGTTTTATCCTTGAAAAAAATCATCCTGGATCATAAAGATTTGGTCCCGGGATAGAGAACGGTAGTTCGGGCTAGTCTGCCGTACGTGTGAGCCTGATAGGTGTGCAAGCTCACGGCCACTGCTGTTGTTCTTGTCTCCCAGGAGAAGGCAGTGCACGAACTTTCGGAACGGGGATGCCGTCCTTTGTGTCTTTCGTATTCGGTGACCATGTCCAAAGGACGGGTCCGCGAGATAGAAAATCTTGTAAGAGGTAAACCCCCCACCGGATACGTTTAGTGGGCTTAGTCAATCACCCCCTTCCAAGATATGCTCTTTCGTTACTGCCACGTGAATGAAAACTTCAACAATGTCGATACAGGCCCGTACCCTCCGGTATCCCGGCTGCGGCAGATGGTAGTCAGGGGGTTCGAAGGAAGCAACTGGTGCGATCTTGTGATATGTAAAGGCACTAATCTTTTAAGGCATGTTTCAATGGCACATAACGCAACCCAAAAAACCCATACAATCCATAACCCACTAGACCGGATATCCTTCGAATTGTGGCTATTCACCTCATCGGTTCCCCACATCGCCCCCGCACCGCGTCTGAAGCGCGTACAATACATGGATCAGGGCATCACTGGGAGGCACATCTTACCTCTGTTCTCCATTATTTTGCATTTCGAGAACTGCGCTTGACCCGCTATCTCTGTGGCCTGGTGTTTTATTGCGGTACAATTTCCCAAAAGCGTCGATGACAAATCTGAACCTGAAGATGGAAGATTCAAGTGACCTTCGTCTATTAAGTACTAGCTGGCCACTTGCGAATCCGCTGGAATCCGTGCTTGCCGGGCGATGCTCACTGGAATTCGACGACCCCTCAATGCAGTCACAGTTGCCACCACTCAGGGAGCAAGCTGCCACTTTTGGTTCGCCCCCCCAGCTTCTGGCCAATAGGGACGCTCGATGGCTCAGATGTCATGAGCGGGAGTATGGACCAAATCATGAATAAGCACTATACCCATCCTTCTCTTTATATATATACATACGAATTGACAACCGCCCTGGTAGGGTTCCACTCACGCTGCCCCAATCACAGACTTATATCTCTAAATCTGCCATTTATCGATTACCACCCGCTCCCCACACCACCAACATTTCAACCTCCTCGTCCGTGACTCGCTCATGTACTCTGAACGATCGTGTTGGGAAATATACCAAAAGTGAGTTCTAGTAGCGTTCCCATCCAGTCTTGGTGCCGATCTGTCTTAGGGAAATGTCTCCACTAAATCATGGGCATGCTTTGTGGTTCGTTCCTCGATTATCCTTTGTATATCCCACCTGAATGGACGCGATCACTAGGGAGCCTGCCCCACTCTCCTACTTTAAACGTGTTCAACCAGGAGATGTGGGCTATATTCGCACAGGCTGTTTCCATTTGCTGTTTTCCGCTGGTCTCCCGTTGGGACAGAGGCAACCAGGCGTTGATGTCCCTCTAACGTTCAAGCCGTTAGACGTTGGGCCAATTTTCAACCGCCAACCTCGGCTGCCTGGCCACCTCTCCACGAGCGGTGTTCGAGCAACTCCAGTTCATTTAACAGCCTCAACATCTCCGCCCAATACACCTCCCAGTACATATCCCAACACATCTTCCCAATCATCTCCTCCCCAGACATTTCCACCCCCACCATCCCCTGTTCCGTACGTTCGTTCCATTGAATCCGTTTCCCACAGTACCTCATTGTGTGTTCTAGTATGTTGGGACCCGGTTCCACCATCTCGTTCCGGCTAACGTGGGGACAGGGCGCTGCCCTTGTGACGAAGTGCCAAACTCAGAGAGAAGACATTCAACGAGTGGGCACCTTCGAAAATTATGTGAAACAGCATTACAACTCTTGGGTAACGTTCGCCCGCGAGACTGGACACGGTAACGACATCAATCCAGTCATTGTCACCGGTGTCGACAGGACCAGGGACTTTGCGATGCTGTCCTACTCGAATGACAACGACAACAACCTGGGATCCGATTTCATAACTTCGGCTCTCGGGTATGCCTCTGCCTCCGTTTGGGGGACATGGCGCACAGCGGGATTTGTTCACACGAACTGTGGTCCCCAGCTGCATTTCCCTCCCTCTTCCACGCAAACTATGGACTCAATGACCCTTGGCAACAATAACGCGGAGCCCGCTTCGGATGATTACAATCAATGCGTCTTCGTCCGGTACTACACCATGCGTAAAAGGCTGGGAATCCCAAAGGTCATAAAAGCTGGCGCAGGTCCACACGATCTCGGTCCAGGAGGTCGTGAAGACTCGGGCTCACCCAAGGTAGAGGCCCGATCACCTTCGGACTCAGGCTCAGATTTCATGCCTAGTTCGAATGAAAACTACGGGAGCAATGGCGGGAGTCCAGTCACCAGTATTGAGTCTGAACCTGACATTGTTATTCACAACACCACTGCTGTGCGTTCTTCACCGAGCCTTTCTACATCCATTCTGACTCGCTTTCTATAGGACGAGAAAGATGATTTCGATGCAGTCGCGGATTATGTTTTCCGGGTGGGTTGGAAACGAGAGCGTTGGAAATTTCAAGGCATCTCTGATGCTCCAATACTAGAACTCAGATGCAGACTCTGTACTCATCCATCATCAAGACATCGCACTGCTGCGTGAGGTGAGGCGCACGACTGCAGGGACTGTCAAGTGCTCATTTCTTCATGCAGCCGGGGGATAATACAGACCTGTCTGCCCAACTACTTAAGAAGCGGCCAACAATAACAGTAGATGAGAATAATGGTTCGTCTTTACCGTCAGCAGGTCGCCCAGGTACTCACAATCTGGTTAGTGGGAAAAATCGCATGCGAGCCCGAACCCTCGACGAACACATCTTCCAATAGTCCGTCTGGCATTATCCAACCCACTCTCCCATCCACCTCCGGCGAAACTGAACCCGGTGTGACGAATAATACGGCATTACCAGAGCCCCAACCTCTCTCACACCCAAATTGGCCCCAACAGAGCATTTCACCCCGTACCCAGGGAGTAATTGCTGTTGCTAGCTCTTCTATCGAAGGACACATGTCCTACCCTCCCGCTAGCGAAAGTCCTAAAGATGTTGATTCCACAAAGCCGAGGGGGGATCGGGACGCAACCACTGTGAGTACAGTTCCCCTTCATCCGTGGTGCACTAATAACATACCCCTCGCAGATCTCATCGCCCACAGAATTTCTTCGGGCCGAAACTTCTGACCCTGACAGCCCGTACGCAAGCACGAGGCGCAATCTTTACGACGAACGGCGGGGGAGGTACGGAATGCCGTTCGAAAGCGACCCGTGCTCCCATCATATCTCTCCTCAGCTTTTGACCGCGACCCCCTCCATTCATCTTCCCTTCCTCCCCCCTCTAGATAGCACGGTAGGGAACCAAGGAGCGACACAGGTGCCTACAGAATCACCACCAATGGACATCGACGATTTTGGAGTCCAACGTTCGGGCAAAAGGAAGCGAGCCGCGTCACCAGACGGTGAGCGTGGAGAGAAGCGCACCCGAAGCAACAAACAGCAGCAGCCTGCAGCCCGAGGGCATACCCAGGTCAGTTGGTGCGGAATTGGTCTGAACTTAGGAAGTGGATCGTGACCGTGTTTATTTTAGACGGCCCAGGCCATTACGCCAGGACTCCGGCGAAGCCCCCGACTCTTGAAACCCCAGAAACCAGCGGGGGATGAGTGAACTTTCTGACGCAAATTATTCCTGAATCCTGTCTTAAACCTAAGAAATTCCCCCAGCTGGGTACCCGAATACAAGGATCGAACCTGTAACAAACCGATTTTTTACCGATTGAACGTATGGCCTACATAGAGCGAATTAATCGTCCACAACCACGACTCTCACTTCCATATCTTTCCCCCTACTCTAATGGCACACTTTCCCCGTTTCGGGGCGGATCCAGACATGTACACTTGAATCACCTAGGCAGAACGTCTGAGAGCATTGTACATCATTTGATCGACGGTGAGGATTGTGTCACGGCCAGCGAATTCAAGTTTTGAGGATAACATACATAATGATTGACAATCACTTCGAAGCGACGCACCCTGGGATGCCAGGTTTCCGATGTGTCGCATGATGCCTGCACCAACACATGACGGAAGATTTGGACATGGGGGATGTCGCGCTCAAGGCATTCGTCACTTGAGATTCTGACATGAGTGAGGAATGGACGAAGTAGAATGAACTGGGGGTTGGCGTTCGGCGTCGCTGGGTGTTGTCGGTACCTTGTCCGGGGTGGGGTCGTGGGCACTGCTCTTTGTTTTGTGTCTTCAGTCTTACGTAGCAAAGTAGGTATTATTCAGGATGCTAGGCTAGATGGTCCATAGTGTATAGCGATGAGTTCCGACACAAAGAGCGGCACTGAAAGGAGCTGCGATGGGTGGGTGGGTTTTCCTTACGCGCATCGCTTCTTCCTCTGTTGTGCAACTCCCTAGTCCGAGTCTTGCGTGTGATCTTACTTGCGGTTTTGCATGCGAGATGGTGTCTTCATTGCCGGTTGATCGTCTGGTCTTTGCCTTGCGACTTGCTTTGCAATTTGAGTCGCATTTTCTCGTGTGGAAACTGCCCTTGGAAGTGGTGAGAGGGTATTTTTAGACTGGAGGACGGAAGGCGGAAGGATGGTGGAGGTAGCGGCGAGAGTCGCATGTCGCGATCGATCCTTCCGCCGGTTACAAAGAACGATGCACAGAAAATCGGAAAGACGCCAATAGTCCTTTCATATCCAGCAAAAACAACGCGAAAACCGCCCCACCTCTAACATGCTGGTGCATAATAGATCTCGAGGAGGAGGGGACGCTGATGCGTGGGAGAAGGAGAACCGACCACCCGTGAGCATGGTCTTCAGAGTTCGATCTCGAGGGTTCAACAAATCACGAGGTTCGTCAATTGACCGACGTTATCTCCACATGGGTCGCGACGATCCCTTCTCCCTCATCCCAGGAACTGGAGAAGCAGATGATGCCCGTAAACCTTCGACGGAAAGGCAAGAAGAAGACAGAAACCGCCCGGGAGTGAGTGAAATTTCCGACGCAAATCGTTCCTGAATCCTGCCTTAGACCTAAGAGATTTCACCAGCTGGGTATCCGAACACAAGGATCTGGCCTGCAACAAACAACTTTTTACCGATCGAACGTGCGGACTGCACAGATTGACTTAATCGTCCACAACCTCTACTTCCACTTCCATACCTTCCCCTCCTGCTCTGATAACACCCTTTCCCGTTTTTGGGGCGGAATCGCACATGTACACCCAAGTCACCTAGGTAGAACGCTTGAAAGCACTGTACGTCATTTGATCAACGGTGGGGGTGGGGGTTGAGTACGTCATGGCCCACAAACTCAGATCCCGAGGATAACGTGCATAAGAATTGACACGAAACAATCACTCCGAAGCGATGCGTCCTTGGGATGCCTGAACACATGGCAGAAGATTTAGACATTGGGGGATGCCACTGGGAGTTGCCATTCAGCATCGCTGAATGTTGTCAATTCTTTGTAACCAGCGGAAGGATCAATCGCGACACGCGACCGTTCTTGCCGCTACCTCCACTATCCTTCCGCCTTCCGTCCTCCAGTCTAAAATCACCCTCCCACCACTTCCAAGAGCAGTTTGCACTTAAGAAGACAGGACTCAGATCGCAAATTAAATTACAAGGCAAAGACCAAACAATCAACCGGCGACAAGGACACCGCCTCACATGCAAACTGCAAGTAAGATCACACGCAAGACTCGGACCAGGGCCAGGGAGTCGCACAGCAGAAGAAGTGATGCATGCGAGGGAAACCCACCCATCCATTGCAGCTGATCTTCTCCTTCCAGTGCCGTTCTTTGTGTCGGAAACCCCGTCGGGTTTTCATCCAGGCGCTCATCACCACACCATTGATCACCTAGCTTAGTATTCTGAATAATATCTAAAGCTGAAGACACGAAACAAAGAAAATGAACTTCTATCTATGAAAAAAGATCCCTTCGGGCTATATACCCTTCGATTATCTCCTTTCAAAATCTGCTTTCCCGACGCTGCCACGTGAATGGAACTTCAATCTGCAACGTTCGACTATAAGATCGATACAGGACTTGTCGTCCTTTCCGTCGGTCACGTTTGTCATACCCAGCGGACCCATTTTCAAAGGACCGTTCTGGATCTTTGAGCGGCGAGGTCCCCAAAGAGGTATCTAGAAGGATCCCACCAGAAGACCTTGGCGCGAGTCGAGGGGCGACTGATGCAGGGCTGTGTAGGCAGATGTGCGCGTCCCCATTGGGTGACTATCCATAAGACTAGGGACTTGAATATCCGTCGTAGAAGGGTGCCATTAGCCGAGATTTATTGCTCAATATCTGAGAACTT
>Ga0307512_10002856_pt1 | contig 21013 bp, 18 predicted proteins | sample 14_EM_MG_FD_200267 | JGI IMG/M metagenome (GOLD analysis project Ga0307512, IMG submission 200267) | Populus trichocarpa ectomycorrhiza microbial communities from riparian zone in the Pacific Northwest, United States - 14_EM | ecosystem: Host-associated > Plants > Roots > Unclassified | place... | reverse complement strand
TGGGGACTATAAGATACATCTAGCGTCACACTTCCCTCCCCCTCCCCCCCTCCAGATCTCTAACTCCTAACCTCAACCTCCGTCTTCTTGCCTCCCTTCCCCTGTTCCCAAACCAGCGGCCGTTTCCCATCCATAAACTCATTTACGATCTCATCAGTAACCTTTTTTCTCCTTTCCTGGAACCCAACTACAAACTCCTGGAGCACCGCAATACACTTCGCCTTCAACTCTCCAGTCATCAATTCACCCACCACATAGTTCTTCCTAATCTCCTCCAACTCCTCATCGCTCTCCAAGAAAAACGTAAGGTACTGGAACGGTACATCCACATCCGGATTTCCACCATACTTCCGCTGTTCCTCCGCCGTAACCTGACCGCCCGAGAATGCATACTTATTAATCTTCTTCTTAATCTGGTTCGCCGTGTCGTTCATAAAGATTGCAGAACTATCGATCGATGCCGACATCTTTGATCCGGGACCCCCGAGGGCGGGGAAGAACTGAGAGTGGATTAACGCGGGCTTTTGGTACTTGAGACGGTGTGCCACGTCGCGGCAGAGGCGGAAGTATGGGTCTTGATCGATAGCACACGGGATCAGTGCGGGGATGTCGCGCACCGAGGCAGCGGTGCCGAAGATGTGGGGGAAGGTTGTGGCGAAGGACGTAGACGCTTGGACAGATGCGAAGTGGAGCTTGCCGATGTTGTCGCTGCGGGGTTGTTAGCTTGGGAGAGGTGACACTCCCAGAGGGGGAATACTTACGCATCTGTGAAACCGAACGCACTCTTTGCCTGGTTCGTTGTGATGCATCGAGATACCTTGACAACATTCTCGTAGAAGGCTCCTCCCATGAATTCAAAATCCGAGAAGATGAAAGTCTTCTTCACATCAAAGCCCACGGCAATGATGTCCGCCGCATTCTGACGAGAGAATTCCTTGACATCGGGGATGGTAAGCGAAGAGCGGAATAGGAATTTCTCATCGTCGGTAAGCATGATCACTAATGGAACGTCAAAGACATCTTGCAGCCACCTATCCAAGCCCCGTCAGTCTTCCTCGCCGCAGCGGCAAAAAATCAGGAAGAGCGCACTTGGTGAACGTAAACGGAATCATATGCCCTAGATGCATGGAATCGCTGCTGGGTCCACGTCCAGTGTAGAGAAAGAACGGCTTCCCCGCTTCGTACCGATCTAAAATCCGCTCCAAATCCCGGTGCGAAAAAAACATGCCTCGACGCAGCAGGATATGAGGCCGGTGGCCGGTGATCTTCTCAAAGCGCTCTAGAAGCTCGGAGGAGATCCGACGGGTGCCGAATTGGTTGATCAGCTTGTCGTAGTCAATGGCAGCAACTTTTCCGTCGGCGCCGACTTCGCCGCTCACATCCCAGGGCGTAATGGCTTGTTCTGTTCCCTTTGCTGGAACGTCGACGGCGGTCTTTGGAAGCGCTGCGGGCTCGATGGCGGGGGGTTGGTAAGAATCGGTCATTACGCCTGCGTATCGAGGGATTCGAAAGGGAAGCGCACGTTACTCAAGTTTCGTGTTAGAGGTAATGGTGGGGTGTAGTGGGATTTGAAGGATCCGTGTCGAAGTGGGGCTCATGTACCCCTCGTCCGACCCCGACCTGCGCTGCGCACGGACTAAAGCATGCCATCATAAGAAACCCTACTAATCAATAAAACGTAATTTAGCCTCCGGGAGTGTCTGAGAGTTGTCGGAGCATAAACCTACAATTGTAAAATTTGGGAAGTGATCGGACCCTTGCAGTGGCCTTCCGGCGCCTCAGAATCTCCGATAACAGTATGGGAGCACCTGGGAGCGCTGGTGAGAAAACTTGGAGCACTTAGGAGAACTGTAGAGCACCCAGGAGAACCGGTATATTGGGAAACGCTGCTGGTGCGTTGCGAAATCACTTGGGCGCAAAAGCTCAGTTACTGCCTTTAATTGAATGATTGTAACTCATGCATTCAGCTTGTATTCTCATCTATCTATCTATCTAACAATTGATGTATACATATGGTTCATCTGAGCTGGCTGCAGATGATAATCAAGAGCACTTCGAGGTGCACCTGAAGATGGTAATTGAGCAAACTTGATAGTAGACCTGCAGAAAGTATTTGAATAAGCTCAGAGGTAAACTTGAAGATTATAAACAAGTGAACTTGATAGACAGTTATCAAGTAAACTTGAATATGTACTTCTTTACTTGAGCTTGTAGTGAATACTTAGAGGCTAACAAAGATACTTAGAGATAGGCAGAAAAATACCAATCAAGACTGGAACATCACGAAAATGCAATTTAGTCTCTGGGAGACTCCGGGAGTATCTGAGAGTAGTCGGAGTATAATCCTACAATTGACAAATTTGAAAGCTGATTGAACCTATGCAGTGGGTTTCTGAAGCACCCAGGAGTACTCGGAAGTATTGGTAACATATCTGCATCAGCAAAATGTAAAACGGTCCGGAAGCCACATGCAAACCTCCCAGACACTCCGGTCAACCTCACCGGTGCTCCTAAGTAATTCCAGACGCTCCCATGCCCCCCTGAAGCTAAGTAAAGTGCTCTCAGATGCTGCAAGAGCATTCTCAGGTGCTCCTGAAAGCACCTGCAGTTATGGAGGTGCATTCAAGATGCTACGAAATTTGACTTATAGGATAGTCAAATTTTGGAGCTGCTGAGACCTCTGCGCAGGTCTACGGGAGACCTTAAGAGTAGCTGAGACCTCTGTGCAAGTCTGCGGGAGACCTTAAACTTGGTGCTGTATTCTCACAGCTGTGGTTCTTAGGATCCCAAGGTCCCATAACCACAAGCCATTTCGTCTATCATATTCGTCTTTGTTAGACATTTGTGTTTCACAATCACAAGAAGATTCGCTACATCATAATATGGCTTGTATTATCTAAGTCTATCTATATATGTACATACGGTCGATCTTGCTGCAGACGGTACTCGAGCGCAATCGGAGGAACACGTTGGAGACGACGATTGAGTGAACTTAGAGATGCACTTGGAGGCTGTGATCGAGCGAGTTTGGAGATGTACTTGGAGGACGTCATCGAGCGAGTTCGGAGATGCACTTGCAGGCCGTGATCGGGTGAACTTAGAGATTGCACTTGGAGGCCGTAATCTAGAGATGCACCTGGAGGCCGTTATCGTGTGAACTTAGAGATGCAACTTGGAGGCCGGATCGAGCGAGTTCGGAGATGCATTTGGAGGCCAAGATCGAGTGAACTCAGAGATGCACTTGGAGGCCGTTATCGTGTGAACTTAGAGATGCACTTGGAGGCCGAGATCGAGTGAACTCAGAGATGCACTTGGAGGCCATTATCGTGTGAACTTAGAGATGCACTTGGAGGCCGTGATCGAGCGAGTTCGGAGATGCACTTCGAGGCCGTGATCAAGCCAGTTTGGAGATGCACTTGGAGGCCATGATCGTGCGAGTTTGGAGATGTGCTTTGGAGGCAGTGATCGAGCGAAATTGGAGGTGTACTTGGAGGTGGTCGATCTGGAGGCGGTAGATCGGGAGGGAGGCGCGACGGGAGCTGAGACTCTATTCATTGGTTAACTCGTAATCGTGGGAATGTAGAGAGTAGAGTACAACAAGGTGCGCCGAGAGATCTTGGGTTGATTCTGTACTCGGTGTTAACTCATGATCATGGCATGGAGAGATAGAGAGGGATGACTTAACTTCGTGTTCTCAGGTGATGGTAGAGTTGTGGACGAGAAAGAGAGAGATGGAGATGGAGATGAGAGGAGATTGGGGAAATCATCATGAGAAACTGGGACTTAAGAGAATTTCGTGTGCGAGTCAATTTACCATACCCGATACGAGGTATTCTAAACCCAATCAGGCAGGTCGTACCCCTGATTTCCCACATCCCCCCCATATCGTTCCCATCTTCATCCCCATCTCTCTCTTTCTCGTCCACAACTCTACCATCACAGCAGAACACAAAGTTAAGTCATCCCTCTCTATCTCTCCATGCCATGATCATGAGTTAACACCGAGTACAGCATCCACCCAAGATTGACTGTCTCTCAGCCAGTCTCCCTTTATTCTCACGATTACGAGTTAACCCCTGAATGTAGCCTCAGCTCCCGGCGTGCCTCCCTACAGATCGACCGCCACCAGCCAGCTCTCCATGAGCTCAAAGGTCAACTCGTCACATTCCCACGGTTGCGAGTTAACCAATGAATAGAGTCTCAGCATCCGTCGCGCCTCCCTCCCAATCGACTGCCTCCAGATCGACCACCAATTTCGCTCGATCACTGCCTCCAAAGTGCATCTCCAAACTCGCTCGATCACGGCCTCGATGTGCATCTCTAAGTTCACTCGATCACGGCCTCCAAGTGCATCTCCGAACTCGCTCGATCACCGCCTTCCAAGTGTATCTCTAAAGTTCACTCGATCACGGCCTCCAAGTGCATCTCTAAGTTCGCACAATCACCTCCAAGTGCATCTCTACGTTCACATGATCATGGCCTCCAAGTGCATCTCTCCGTTCACTCGCTCGCCATCTCCAGGCGCACCTCTGATTGCGCTCAAGCACCGCCTGCAGCCAGTCCAGAAGACCGTGTGTAGATCAATAGATACATAGATATATAGATACATAAACGAGAATACAAACTGAATACATGTTTTGAAATCGTTTGGCGATGAGCAGTAACTATGATTTCCAGGTGCACCAGCAGCATTCCCAAAGAATATGTCCTTGTTCCTAGTTTGCGCTACAGCGATTCGGTATGCTCCCAAGCTTGTGGCCTGCGTTCCCAGGTGCTCCCAAGATTGTCGCCAGTCCTGTGTCCTCGCAGATTTGTCGCCAGCGCTCCCAGGTGCACCTGAAGGCCACTGCATCGGTTCAGTCAACTCCGAGATTTGACCATCCTGGGATTCTGGTCCGACAACTCCCACACACTCCCAGTGTCAAAAATACATTTTGCTGATGAATTTGTCTATCTTTCTCTTATGTTTCTGGATGATCTTTCATTCTAGTTTCATTCCATTTCTCATTTATCAATGGAGAAGAAGTGTAAGGACTGCTATGCCTGCCTCCGGCTTGCAGGGTAATTATAGAGATACGGTTGCACACGTAGACCTAAGTGAGAGTATATGTAGGAGTATGTGGTAAGATTCTCGATAGTGATCTAAGTGCCGTGGCGACGACTATGTAAGGTTGCGCTTACCCGGCCTATGATGTGTGCCGCTACAACCCTAGCCACTAGTATAAGACCTCCGCAATTACAAGAAAGGTAGAAGGGAAGGGGGGATACTGCTATACTCTAGTTAGAGTGCATGCAGAATGATTAAAACAAACAAAGCATGTGGAATAAGAAAGGAATCCTTATTGGCTCAAGACTTTACAAACACGATACAGCAGAGTGGCCTTGTTACAGTATTCAGGTGGAAGACGCAGGTCTACTCTGTACAGTCATGTGAGATCTACCTCTTTTGGATCGTCGGTCTGAGAGCTGAGTTCTCTATTATTAGTCGGTCTGTCTCAAATCCCGACCCCACAACTTTCTTGCTTTCTTCTGCCAACGACCTGTCAGCACTCTCAATTCCGGAACTCCTGAAAATTCCCTTTCCATCACTGTCGTCTTTTTTGAAGCCGTTCTTCCATTTTTCGGACCCGAACCATCAATACCCGCCGGTGTTACCAATGATGTTCAACGTCCGTCCCGAGAACAAGGCCCAGCGAATACTGCGAGCCGTTGAAAGAGCACGCACCCAGTTCGCAAAGGCCAGATATCGGAGGTGCGAGGGCATATCTTTCTTACCCCCGTACCAGTACCTAGCTTTTCCCATATGCCGGGCATCATACCGTATCCCGCCTGTCGCCTACCGGCAGTTTCCCCGCCCCCACCAATGTCCATTTGCATCCTTCTTCCTGGGTTTTCCTGTTACACTTTGGATGCAGAATGTAGTTTAAACTAACGACACACCTTGTTTTCAGCTCTCGCTCAGATGACCTCTCAGGATCATATCTTGACCGACTTCCTCTTGAGCTTATTACCTCTATATTCAGCCACTGCGAATGGCGCGATGTTATTTCTTGCCGTTCAGTATGTCGAGGGTTCAAGGACTTAGTCGATACACATGAGCGCGGCATCGTGGAAACAATGCTCAAACGCCATGAAGGCACAAACATATCGCTACTCTCCCGGCTCTTTCCTCCACCAAAATCACGTCTCCCTAGTCACGGCGGGGCTCGCCGCCCAACGTTACAATATATCCAAACTCTCGAAAAACGCCATATAACCTGCCGCGAGTTGGCCTTTGTCCTAGCTAACATTGCCGTAACACCACTGTTCAAAAACTGGAATGCAAACCTCAGCCGCAGAGATATCGATCACCGCAAAGAACATGCTATCGATAAAATCAGGCATAGTCTGGTGCGACAGATGTACCATGTCGACCATTTTCTGGTCAATACAAGGCTCCGGCTCTCGGCGGCATTGACGTCTCTGGCGGCGGAAAACAACAGTGACACCCCTCCAACTAATGCCTTACTGGCGCAGATATACCGCGAGGTCCAGGCTGGGATTATAGCGACATGGCCGGACACCGCGCTAATAAGTACACACCATGCATTCCATTTCCTAGTCAACACCATCCGTCTCGCTATATCGCCGGATCCGCCACATAACACGAACGACGACACGGTTTGTATCATGCTGCGATGTCCTTGTCCGCTGCAACGGTGCCTCGAATTTTTTGCCGCGGATACACCGTCTGCGCCTAGCCGACTTCGGAGACAGTTTATGATAGATATGCAGGAGGAGAAAGAGAAGGCTGGGGTGCTCGAACACATTGTTTTTGGCGGACCGGACAAGAAGACGGGAAAAAGGAGAGGGACTGGGTCGGTCAAAGAACCTAGTTGGAATCCGAGGGTGAGTGAGGTGTGGTTTGAAGTTGCAAAGTGTGAATTGAGGAAGAGGGGACTGGAACAACATTTGGCTGATGGGATCTTTCGATTCTCCCCGGGGGAGGTTATGGTGGGGTGTCCTGAGTGTCAGACCATATAGTATTGTGGACAGCATGTTTTTTGTCGCTTTTTTTTGACAATTGCTTCGTCGTTAGTCTCACTTGTAAAGACGTTGCGATGGAGTTCGGATTGCATATTTTCTTTGCCGGTTGCAATTGTGATTGTACTAGGTCGATATCTTTCTTAAATACCCATTTGTTATATATGTTAATCTCTTTCTATCGTACTATAAGTAAGTAACTGATACTTGTCGATTGTGCTCAAAATAATTATAATATGCGAGAACCTTCCCAAACGCCAGCCAGATATAATTTTACTCCGCTTTCTTTTGGTAGAAATGGTATCTTCGTCCCCTCGCCCACCGCCACCTAAAACTCGAAGAAACCATCGTTCTCAATGGTCTCCGCCTTAACCTTCTCCGGCTCTACTTTCCGCTTGATCTTCTTATTTTCCTTTGTGCTCTTTGACTTCACCTTCTTTGTGACTTTTCGGTCCTCGTCTTCTTCCTCCTCCTTCACCTCTTCGTCCTGCTCCACAGGATCCGTAGTCCGCGCTCCAAGTGTACCCTTTTCCATCCGCCGTTCAATATCCTTCTTGATCATATCCCGCTTCTCAATCGCATCCGTATTACTCCCCGGGTCCTTGAACAGGCTTATATACCTTTCTCCACGGGGGTAATGCAGCGTATAATTCAGCTCAACACTAGCATCGTGGACCTTTTTGCGCAGATCCTCTCCCCCACCTCCCTCGTACATCGCAAGCTCTTTCCGGAGTTTGTTTAAACGCCGTGTAGCTTTTTGCCGTTCTATCCTTTGTCAGTCCGCATTTTTGTCTAGAGTGCGGGGGAGAAGGGCTACCGAAGAATCGCACCATGTGGTACTTTTTCGCTATCTTCTGTTCGGTCCGTGCCCGGGTTGCGATCGTGAGCTCGTGCTTGAATGCGGCGAGGGCGCGCTCGGACTCGATGCGGACGTCGGCGGAGATGGGGCGCTGTAGGAGGCGCTCAGCATCGCGGATTTTCTTTTTGAGGGTTGTTGCGGACTTTGTGCGGGCGTTGTAGGAGGTTTTGGGGCGCTTTGAGGGAGGCATTTTGGGCGTGTGGTCGTAATTAGTGGGAAGCAGAACTGAGGTACACGACAATCGATAACGGCTAGGCTTGGCCGGGTAGCGACGGGTTTGAGCACGTGCCTATTTCGCCGATAACAAGGGCTTCTCAGCACATAGCTTCGTTGGCGAACCCTTGCCAAGCCGGGCGGGAAGGTGGGCCCCGCCATTTGGCCTGCCCCTCCCTCTTTTCTCAACCGACTTTTTTCTTGTCTTGTCCTTCAACCACCACCCTTGAAACCACACAACTCCCAAAACTCCAAAAATCCTTCAAAATGACTACCGAGCAGACGTATGTCCTCCCTCCGGCTTCATTTGGGATTCGTATTTGGTACTAATGGTGAATTGGTTACAGTTTCATTGCGTATGTTTATCTCTCACCTCTAAGGACCTCTGGGGAAGCAGGAATATTGACAGAAATTCGAACCGATCAGCATCAAACCCGATGGTAAACTTCGCTCCATTTATTGCATTGCTGTGGATGGAGGAGAACATGGTGCTAATCTTAATTTTTTGGTATAGGTGTCCAGCGTGGCTTGGTCGGCCCCATCATCTCCCGCTTCGAACAGAGGGGATTCAAGCTTGCTGCCATTAAGCTCACCACTCCTGGCGAAGCACACCTCGAGAAGCACTGTTAGTTCCTTACCTCCCCGTTGCCCTCTCGCGCACCATGAAACCCAAATGCTAACCGCGTCTACAATAGACGCTGATCTTGCCGGCAAGCCTTTCTTCCCTGGATTGATCAAGTGTATGGATTTTCCCGGAACTACCACAGCTACTGCGAGAAAACTAGATGCCTAACGTGACATCAGACATGAACTCTGGCCCAATCTGCGCCATGGTCTGGGAGGGACGTGATGCCGTCAAGACTGGCCGTGTCCTCCTCGGTGCTACCAACCCCTTGGCCTCTGCCCCTGGTACCATCCGTGGTGACTTCGCTCTTGTAAGTTCATTTACACAGTGCTTTGTTGTTGCCGTTATAGTTCTAATAATCATAACTAGGATGTCGGCCGCAACGTCTGCCACGGTTCGGACTCCGTTGAGAACGCCAAGAAGGAGATTGCCCTCTGGTTCTCCGAGGGCGAGGTCATCAGCTACAAGCAGGCCACCCACGACTGGGTTTACGAGAAGTAAATGCTTCATTTCGCACCAGAACCAATTGACGCTGTTGATGTTGGGGGTCATGTAATGGGAATGATTTGATGAGTTTTATGATGGTAAACATAGCGTAGACAATAAAGCGTCCCTTAAGACAATGAAACCCAGTTGATAGTTTCTTGTTGCTCGATAAATATAGTGCTAGTGCTTGGGCCTCACTTCGCACACTGCTCATCTACGTTACAGATCTAGATGCCATTGCCCCAATCATCTATTAACGTAGCGCCGTCACCGCTGCTGCCGCCCCAGCATGCGGTCGTGAAATCTATAAATACAATGGCCGGAAGGAAATAAAACCGAACAGAACACCTGAAGAAACCCATTGAGCTGAGAACAGTACGTATACAAATCCCGAACGCTTTTGTTCAAAACCGAAAATGAAGCTCCTATAACAAACTATTAGCCAAACCTCACCTCATCATGTACTAAACAAAACTCACCAAACCAGAAACACCAGTCCCCATCTAACCCACCCTCTAATCCATCCTCAAATAGTAATCAATCGCCGCCGAAAACGCCGCAAAGCCCGCACACCCTAGAGCAGCAGCCTGCGGACCCGCCGAAGCCGCCAGTGCGCCACCCGTGATACATCCCGCGGCCACCCCATTATAAATATCATTCTTTGCTCTGAACCCCTCGATGCAGCACTCGGTCCCGGAAAATATCGCACCGACCATACCGAAATTCTTGGCCGAGCTCCACGAGCGCACACCCATATCCTTGAATCCTTTACGTAGCTGCTCCTTCAGCGGCAGCGACGTCAATGTCGATCCTGGACCGGACATGGGTGTGTCATACGACATCGATGCCATGAATAGGCCGAAAACACCACCGAGAGCGAAGCCGGCGCCGCCGGAGAGGACGGTTTTGGCCGGGCAGGACTCCATGCCCATATGCATCTGCAGAGAGGGGGTTAGTAGATGGTATGACGGTGGAGAGCGGGGGGGAGGTACGGCTCTGATGATTTGTTGCTGGCGGAGGTCTTCAGGTGACATGTTTTCGTTGCTGCCGCGACCGCCGAGTGGGTTGAAGCCACCGAAACTCATGGTGGGTGCTGGATTGGGGTGGAGCAGAGAGGCGGGCGTTCGGTCTGGTGGGGTGGTGGGGAGAAAGGAGGCGAGGCGGCTTAAAATTTCTTTGGAAGTTGAATTTGGGATTGTGCCAAGAAATGGAGTTTTCCGTGTGGTGCACGGACCAACTGTTGCTCCTCAGGAAACTACAGAACCCAGCCGGTATATGTTCGGGTACTCGTAGGGTCCGGACAACGAGTGGGAGTTCGGTTTTCAGTCAATTTTGTGACTGCACAGGTTTGTTTTACATTGTTCAATATTAATACGAGATTTTTCGTGTAGAGATCCCGTGAGTGATGCTTAATGATTAGGGTAACTAGTGCTGGCTGCCGGAGGTTCCGGAGGTGTAGACTGCTATCGGTATTTTGTGACAATGGCAATTGCTGGATTCCTAGAAGATGCTAAACTTATATGCATGCCCAATCTAATCTCCAAAATGTTGGTTGGTAGGGTGACAAGGATTGCTTGCGGCTCCCCGCAACGTCATTCTCCCATCCCCATTCTCCATCCCCAACAATCACAATGCCCTCTATCGGCTCTCTCGCTGCGCAAACCCTCGCCCAAGACACGCACATCGTGTACTCCCCCTCCCCTTCATGGGACATCGCCCCCTCCACATCTGCAGACACCAAAATCCCGGTCTACCACGACATCAACGACTTCGACTCCGACTTCGACGGCGACCACTACCCCTGGCACCGCCGGCAGCCACTCCCGCCGCTGCCAGACTTGAGGTTCGAACAGAGCTACATGGCCAGCATCGCGCTGGCAAATGGCGTGTGGTGGAAGATACTACTTATCACTATTAAGGACCAGATGTTTGTGCCGCTGTTCCAGGGGCTGGGGTTCAATCTTGCATTGTCCGGGTGGAGGTGGTGGAATAGAGGAGTTAAATTTAGTGAGGCAGGATTGGGAGGTGGGTTTTCCCCGGCTGTGAGGGCTTGAAAGGGTGACTGATGAGATACAGCAGAGGTGAAGAGGTAGTGGTGGGGAGTTAAAGGAGTAGTTGGCGGTGGCAGGTTTGTATATCATTCGTAGATTGAGGTGGTGGGACTTCTACAACAACGCACGGATGGAGTTATGGATTTTGCTTTGTTTTGCTTTTATACCTACTGTATCATTCACTGGTTGAGACGTCACCAGTCACCGAGAGGTGTGTCCCGTACGTTTGACGGATTTGTCACCGTCATCACCTAGTGTATCACCGGCACATACCTTGAATGTATATACGAAGCCAGCATGAAGTTTTTGCGCCCGGAAACCGTTTGCAAGTTCCCCGAGGATGGCGCAGTATTTACGTAGTTAAAAGATGAGTGAAACATTAAATCCAGAGGCCTGGGATTTGTCACTCGGTCTTATTCACTACTAAACAAGGGAACACGCGTGTGGAAGCCACACACTACTACCCGAAAATAAGTTTCTATACTTCTGCTGGTTCTCTGTTAGTGTTGGCCCGAACTCGCCTCCGGCTTGTTATTGCTCGCAAGCTCGCCATATTTCGGCTGGGTAAAATTACATGACTTTTTTTTTCGCGTCCTCGTGTGTTATCCCTACTACGAGGCTGCAACAGAAACTGAGCTTGGGGTAAAAATACTTGCGGGCACTGTGCGTCACCAACTAAGAACGTTACCGAATCGCAAGGAAGCAACAAAAACTCCGTGTAAGGGCCTACAGACATAAGTACATCAAAATGACAAAAAGGGGATTACATGCAGTAAAAACTGTGTCACGCATTTTCGAATTGCACACACGAACTTATCAACCTTCTTACACTGTAAACCCCGCTGAGCGGACGACTTTCTCGAGTTCGGAGCCGCACTAACCTAAATACAGGGTGCCTTTTGTTACCCTCCACCCTCCACCCTCCAACCCTCCACCCGCAATGCGGCGTAATCCAACTCCCTCCGGAGCAGTCCATATCATATATCGCCAAAATCCCTCTCGCCGCAATGGAGTCGATCAAAGCCATATTCTGGAAACCCGATCCAGCTACTCAAGTACTACTTACTCCCCCGGCCCTCTTCCCGCCAGTAAGCTAACCACTGCCGCCGACAGCTTCGCAAGTGCAATCAGCTTATCCGCAAAAACACCCGGGAGCTTGACCGCCACATCACGAACCTGAAGACGCTTGAGACCAAAACCCGCAACTTGATAATCCAGTCATCAAAATCAAAACACAACACGCCGCAGCAGACACGAATGCTCGCGATCGAGCTGATCCGCATCCGTCGGCAGTCGACCCGTCTCGCAACATCCCGCGCACAGCTACAGTCTGTCATGATGCAGGTGTCGGAAGCGTTCTCGGTGCGCAAAATCGAGGGTTCTATTAAAGCCTCAACTTCGGTCATGAAGGATGTCAACTCCCTAGTCCGGTTACCAGAGCTCACCGGAACAATGCGAGAGCTGAGTATGGAGCTGGTTAAGGCTGGGATTATTGAGGAGATGATAGATGACTCGTTACCGAATGGTGAGATTGATGAGGACGAGGAAGTGGAGGGCGAGGTGGATAAGGTTCTGAACGAGATTATGGCCGGAAAGATGCAGAAGACGGGCGAAGTTCCAAGTGTTCCACTTACGGAGCCCGAACCTGAGTCTGAGCCGGATCTCACGGACGATGCTGGCTTGGAGGATATGAGACAAAGATTGGCAATCTTGAAGAGTTGAGTAATGGCGGCCGTGATTGGATTCGGGCGGGAGTGCGGTTATGGGTAGCGGTATTTTAGCGCTTTGGGACAGGGAATTGTTGCCCAGGGTGGTATTTGCTTGCGGTTTCCTTCTGTTACGGGTTTTGGCTTCAGCTATTATATATTTCAGTTTGTTACGGCGCTACTCTAATATATACAACAAGGGAACGCGTGTGGAAACCACACGGTACCCCGAAAAATATGTTTCCATAGGAGCAGTCCCGCCCCCCCAGATTTACGCAACTTGTAGACTACTACCTTGGTTTGGTTATGTCTTGATAGGTAAAAATGCAGATGTCTATCTTATTAAGTATACCCGACGACACCCTCATCTTCATCCTCATCATGGCGCGCAGCAGATTTCGGGTACGTAGAATGTTTATCCCTTCAACACCAGAATCGAAACCATGTTTTGACCATCCATACTTTATCCCTCATCCTTTCCTCCCGGGTATCGCATCGTATCTACCGCGCCTCAAACTGCACCATCCTACATATCGCCCTCATTAGCTCCCCTCCCCCCGTTGTCTCACAGTGACTACTCACCGACGCGTCCGCTGCTTGTAAAGGATCCGATGCCCACACTCTTTGCAACGGATCGGCTCGCCCTTGTTGATTCCGACCTTTACGCCACACTCGGCGCAGAGGTAGTGCATTGTTGCGGTCGCGGCAGTTTGCTGGTAGCTTCGCTCACCGCTTGCAGGGGGCGCATAGGATTCACGGGTTGACATTGTGGTGAGGTGAAGAGATTTATTGCTGAGAGGTTGGAGGTTAGAGATGAGCTAGAGAAGGATTGGAGGTGAGAAAGGATGAGGAAGCTTGGATAATGGTGGTGCGGCTCTTGAGAGAATAACTAGGTGCGGCTCTGCTGGGCTAGGCACGGAGGTTGCCGGGGGCTTCGGCAACTACGACGGACTATTAATATTTTGAACAAGGGAACACGCATGTGGAAACCACACGCTACCCCGAACAATATTTTTTCATAGTTTTGCTGGTTCTCTCTCAAAGTGGGCCCGAACTCGCCTTTGGCTCCTTCGGGCGTGTGTTGCTCGCAAGCTCGCCATATCTCCTCCGGCCGGGTAAATTTCGAGAAATTGATTTCGCGTCCTCGTGTTTTATATAGCAGGGATATACAAGGGCCATGGAAACATCTTTTAAACGCACCCTTTTAATGATGATCCTCGTGACAACAGCCACAGCAACACTCCTCGATATCCCACTCTCCATCTCCTCTCCCCCTTCGCTACGTCTCCGCTCCTCGACACCGCCAACTACACCCTTCACTGCTCCCACACCTAATGAAGCTTCCTCCCACGAAATCCACCATCATCTCCTACAACCAATCACCATCGCGCTCTCCTCCCTTCCGCCAGACACTGTTTACCATCTCCCACGATGCACCCTCCCACCTCCCCTTGGCGAAGTCGATTTCCACGCCAACACTTCTCTCCTAGCGAGCTCATGTGAGGTGATAGAACTGCAAGAAGTTGTAGATGATATCTCGGATATCTACGGTGCCCCAGTTTACAATACCTGCAACGAATGGACCTCACTTACGATTCTCCATCCCGTTCCGAAGAAGCGTTTCCTGGTCCCTCCTAGATCCTCCTTCTTCCTCGGCCCTCTCCCCTCCTCCTCTTTCGCCGAAGTACTCGGGAAACGCGATTTTGTACTCCTTGACCCGCCATGGCCAAACGCAAGTGCAAAACGAAATCGTGCGGGGTACAAAACAGAAACGCGCTTTTCAATCATGCCGCTATTGTTCGGACTGCCGCTGGATGATGTCGTGAACGACGGAGGGGTCGTGGGATTGTGGATCACCAACAAACCCTCCATCCGTCGGCAACTGGGGAGTTTGTTTGCGGCATGGGGTGTGGAGGAAGTCACGGAGTGGGTTTGGGTCAAGACCACTACATCGGGGGAACCGGTTGTTGCACTGGACAGTAAGGGGCGGAGACCGTATGAGGTGCTCGTTCTAGCGCGAAAGGTGGGTGGGCCTGAGATACCGGGGAAGGTAATTGTTGGCGTGCCGGATTTACATTCGAGGAAGCCAGGGGTGAAGGGTATGTATTATGTGAGTGAACGTAATAGATGATATTAACGAGATATGTAGAGCTAATTGAGCCATTCATTCCAGACCAGTATAAGGCGGCGGAGATCTTTGGGAGAAATTTGACGGAGGGCTGGTTAACGTGGGGGGATGAGGCGATTAAGTGGAACTGGGACGGCCACTGGGTTTCGAGATAGCTTCTATTTTCACGATATTGTTAGGCTTTACTCTTCATATTAAACAAGGGAACAAGGTTTATGAATACGGTAGCGTAGTAGCTAGGTGACTGGCATGTGGATCTCTCAGTTGAATGGGGCAGAGGTTCAAACACAGGGATCACTTGTCGGCTTGGCTACCTTCCCAATCGAGTATATAATCTCTTGGCATATTGCCTATTCGGTTAAACTTATTTTGAGTATTCCATGACAGTAAACTTCATGGCACTCGTCTCCTGAATTAACTCCATAAGTAACATGTCTTTCCGGTATTCTTCGACCCAATAATAGAAGGCTATCTCGACTGATTCAGGCACTAGATACCTCATCCTCCTATCGCGACAGGGCAAGGTGGTAAGTCCCACGTCGTATATTCCAGCATCCAACTCTCGAGCAGAATTGTTGACCGCCCTTGTCTCACAGCGACTGGCAAAATGGTTCACCACGCTGAGTCCAAAAGACAAAGCCAAAGTAATCAAAGATGTTACACAGCTAGTGCTATCGCGGCGAACACGAATGTGTAATTTCCTCGAATACAAAGGCATCCATCCCATCAGCGAATCCCCAGATCCATGGATTAAACAAACACTGGCTAATGTCAACATATCTAGACACCAAGGTCGTATATCGCCGATACGCCTCCCTCTTCTTTATTGCTGGGATTGACGCTATGGATAATGAGCTTATCACTCTTGAAATTGTTCATCGCTATGTTGAGCAGATGGATAAATACTATGGCAACGTGTGCGAACTGGACATCATCTTTAATTTCCAAAAGGCTTATTTTATCCTTGATGAGCTGCTGCTGGCGGGAGAGATGCAGGAGACTAGTAAGAAAACGGTGCTGAGATGTATTGCGCAACAGGATGCAATCGAGGACACGGAGGGCGAAGAGGAGGGTTTGTCGAGGATGATAGGAGGGAATTAGCGAAGTGGGCAATTGAGTGCGCATAGTTCCGATTGGCTTTGGATGGGTGCTTGTTGATGGTTCTTAATTCATTTGGTGAATAGATGGCTTTTGCTTTGATTAATTTCTGATAGAACCCGTCCATTTTCAACAGCCTAATGCTTGACCAATATGGAGAGTATATAGCGCCTACAGCATCACATTCCAATGACAAAGGTGGTATTAAGTGTCTTAGGACATCAGCAAAGTGCAATTTAGTCTCCGGGAGACTCAGAGTGTCTGAGTAGTCGGAGCATAATCCTACAATTGACAAATCTCGGAACCGATTGGACCCTTACAGTGGCCTCCAAGAGCACAAGGGAGCGCAAGCGACAATTCTGGGAGCACGTCGAAGCACTGTAGAGCTGGCTAGGAATACCGACATATTCTTTGGGAACGCTGCCAGTGCACCTGGAAATCGCTTGAGCGGGAAAACTTAGTTACTACTCGTAGTTGAACGATTTTAAAACTCATGCATTCAATTTGAATTCTCATCTATCTATCTATGTACACACGGTCGATCTGGGCTAGCTGCAGACGGTACTCGAGCGCACTCCGAGGTGTACCTGGAGACGGCACTCGAGCGCGCAAATTGGTGCATATGGAGATGGCGATCGAGTGAACTTAGAGCTGCACTTGGAAGCCATGATCGTGCGAACTTGGAGGTGAACTTGGAGGCTGTGATCGTGCGAACTTAGAGATGCACTTGGAGGCTGTGATCGGGTGAACTTAGAGATGCACTAGGAGGGCGTGATAGTGTGAACTTGGAGATGCACTTGGAGACGGTGTTGGCTGCACTTGGAGATGGCAATCGTGCGAACTCAGAGATGCACTTGGAGACCGTGATCGAGCGAAATTGGAGGTGTACTTAGAGGTATACTTGGAGGCGGTCGATCTGGAGGCGGTTGATCGGGAGAGAGACGCGACGGGAGCTGAGACTCTATTCATAGGTTGACTCGTAATCATGAGAATGTAGAGAGTAAAGCATAACAAGGTGTGCCGAGAGACGAGAGATGAGAGATGTGATGAGAGATGAGAACTGGCTGGGAGCGGGAGAGAGTCGATCTTGGTGGATACTGTACTCGGTGTTACTTCGTGATCATGGCATGGGGAGGTGGAAAGGGATAACTTAACTTCATGTTCTCAGGTGATGGTAGAGTTGTAGACGAGAAAGAGAGAGATGGAGGATAGAGATGGGGAAATCATCTTGAGAAACTAGAATTTCGTATGCTAAAGTCGATTTACCAAACCCGATCCGGCAGGTCGTACCCTTTATTTCCCATACCTCCTCATCTCCATCCCCCATCTCTCTCTTTCTCGTCCACAACTCTACCATCACCTTAGAACACGAAGTTAAGTCATCCCTCTCTACCTCCCCATGCCATGATCATGAGTAAACACCGAGTACACAGATCGACCGTCTCCGACCAGCTAAGTCTCCCTGCATTCCCACGATTATGAGTTAACCCCTGAATGTAGCCTCAGCTCCTGGCGTGCCTCCAGATCGACCGCTTCCAGCCAGCTCTCCAGGAGCACAAAGGTAAAGTCAACTCTCATATTCCCACGATTACGAGTTAACCCATCAATAGAATCTCAGCTTCTGTCGCGCCTCCCTCCCGATCGACTGCCTCTAGATCGACCGCCCAAGGCACCCTAAGTGCACCTCCAAGTTCGCACAATCATGGCCTCAAAGTGCATCTCTAAGTTCGTACGATCACGGAAGTGCATCTCTAAGTTTACTCGATCACGGCCTCCAAGTACACCTCCAAGTTCGATCGATCACGGCTTCTATGTGCATCTCTAATCTCGCTCGATCGCTATCTCTAAGTGTAGCCAGCACCGTCTCCAAGTACACCTCCAAGTTCACTCGATCGCCATCTTCAAGTGTGCTGGAGTGCTTTCTCAATGTGCACACCCGTGTGCGCTCGAGCACAGTCTACAGCAAGCCCAGATCGACACTGTACATAGATGACAGATAGATAGATACATGAGAATACAAACTGGATGCATGAGTTTTAAAATTGTTCAACTACTAGTAACTGACAGTGGCCAGGTAACGTCACCACGCGACGCATGCCAGGCCAGAGCATTAGAGTTAAAACTGTTGCGTCTCCCCCCAAGTTGTGCGTACTTGAAATTGAAGTAAATCCTGGTTTAGGTTAGTGTCATGACTAAATATACACAGCAACGTATATCTCATCACACCCGATCAAACCGGCCAACGTAGCTAAGCTTCTGAACATCTTACAATTCACTGCCTTTTGCTCATTTCTCCACGTTTCAGCATCTCTGTTTGCTACCCCTCTAAAACTTCATTTTTGTTTATCACTTCTTACTCTCTTTAACTCTTGACGAAACCCCGACCCCGCATCGATTGAACACCCGATTTACTCCTACAGCAAGAGACATCGTTTATGTGCATTCCCAGCCGGGTGGTGCATCAACGCCAACCCCAAATTAAAGCCGTTCGGCACTTATTTCCATATGTCGATTTTGACACCCCTCCTCCAACTCTGAGTTTTGACACCTTCAAACTAGTCACCTCAGAGAAACAAAAGCAACCTCATGACCCGTCAACTTGCGAACCCACTGCTGCTACTACTGCCGCTCTTGACAGAAACACCACCCGCAGAGCCAATACTATGTGGACTCACCTTGCTCCTACTCCCAGCTACGGCTCCCGCCACATCCATGATACTGCTCCATTTTCATTGTGGGTGGAGGATAGCCATGACTTTCGTTATCCTACTAAGGATGAGCTGGCGTACATACAGAAGACATACAATGCCGCGGCTATCATGGTTGCTTTTCCAGTCTTGGTCATTGAGACCGATACACCACCCAAACCCGTTCCCCTCACTGTTGGTTGTACACTTACACACTTTGTCGAAGTGGGAAGCAAGGTTAACCCGAGACCGATCTGGCATAATACAGCTTACTCAAATCCGTGTTTGAAGGATCCACTTGGAGAAGTCCGACTGCCGAAGTTCGTTAGTCCTAGCCTAGACCAGATGATACTCGTCGTGGAAGCTCTCGAACCACTGTGCAAGGTCAAGGCTATTAACTTCATCAGTCCCCACCTTGTTGTCGAATTGCAAGTTGATGGTTCTTCCTACGGCCGTCATTCATTGCCAGGTATAGTTGGTGGAGTCCCTACACTCTACCACCACTCGGAGGAGAATTACTGGAAAACTCAAGTTTCACTCGCCAACGAACGCATTATTACTCCAAACTTAGATCTCGGCATCCAGGATTATACCTCATACCTCCATCAAAGCGGCGCTCGCCTCTGTCCTGGTGTTCGTCTGTCTTCTGGTCCACTAACGGATATCGGTGAATACGCAGAAGCATCGCTTGGAACAACATCTGGGGTTCTACTTAGAAAAGGTGCAATGGAGCGACTCACGGCTGCAGAGCACGGCTTCCCAACCACGGAAGTTTATCACCCCAATGTTGACGGAACCTTGATTGGGGAAGTTAAGGACCGCAACAAGACATTGGATCTTGCCCTTATACAGTTGTACTCCAGTTTCCGATATACTAACTCTGGGTATTTTGATGCCGTATCGCCCAAACGTCTCCTCAAGCATTCACAGGTGGGTAACGAGTGGTGCTCATTGGATGGTATGACTACCGGGCTTGTTTTTCTGCTGCGCCAATATGACCGCCTCTTTATGTGCACCGAAAACGACCCCGAAGGGACGTTGCGCATAATATGGTGTGCTGAATTCATATTTGAGAGTGTCGGTCCCACAGCTGGGGGTGCGGTTGTGGATGGAATTTGCGGCGCTCCTATAGTCACCGATGAGGGTGGAGTGGCCGGCTTTTTTCACCAAGCAGACAATAATGGGAGATGGTGTGTCTGTGCCGCTTTAGATCCCATCATCGATGAGGGGTGGGAGTTGGTATAAGGGATGACACTGGAGTTTTTCGGGTTCGCGATGGAGGTTTTATCAGCAAGGAGGGTTGGAGATGATGTAAATATTACAGCGTATTAGAATACACGGCAATCGTCTAATACAATCCGCCACTTGCCGCGCACTAAGGTTGCAATCCCGCAAATTTCTGGGATTGGGAACTCGCGCTTTCTATGAGAACCCACCGCTGGCGGAGGCCAGTAAGGTTTACTATCCTGTCATTCAAGGTTTAGGCCGCCATACCATTTCTATATTTGGGATAATCCAGGAGTTAGCTTACTGTCATGATGACAGTCGACATGATAGTGGGGCGAGGATAGTGGGGCGAGGATAGTGGGGCGAGGATAGTGGGAGGTGGATGGAAGGTGGGCGATGATGATAGTGGATTAACGACGATAGTGGGCACCGCGCACATCGCCCCATCACCACTATGGCCATCACCACCGTAATCATCACCACACTTGCATGCAGCATATCCGCACCCTCCTATACCACCTTCAGATTAACGGCAACCTGGGTAAACGACTTTACAAGCAAATCTAAGTTGGAGAACTGCAAAGCCCGAAGCTGATAGCCCAACCACGGGCGCATATCTTGTAGCTGAAAAGCTCACCACCATGGTCATGAAGCATCGCGAGATTTCACCTGAGAGGTGATACAAAGGATGTCTGCTAACGTTAGGCTAACATCGGGCTTCGCAGTGGGGGGAGTGGAGGGTGAGAAGGTTTAGATACAAAGCACTGACGATTCAACAGAACACTATAACTATAGCCACCGAAGTCTATCTCTCCACCGAAGTCTGAGTCCCCGCCGTAACCGTATTCGCCGCCACCACCCTCCCCCCTCCCCCCTCCTCAGATTGCTATCGTTATTTCAGCCCCCATTC
>Ga0307512_10002855_pt1 | contig 21017 bp, 29 predicted proteins | sample 14_EM_MG_FD_200267 | JGI IMG/M metagenome (GOLD analysis project Ga0307512, IMG submission 200267) | Populus trichocarpa ectomycorrhiza microbial communities from riparian zone in the Pacific Northwest, United States - 14_EM | ecosystem: Host-associated > Plants > Roots > Unclassified | place... | reverse complement strand
AGTGGATAAGGGGGGAGATGGAGATGTACAGGTGTTTGATATAAGATACCCGTTGGGTAGAAAGATGAGATTGGTGAATGTGAACGACCAGCTGAGACAAGAGGGGGGAGTGAGAAGTCGAGGCAGACTGGCACAGACAGCAAGATGGAGCGAAATTATGGAACAGGAAAAGATCCTTTTGGGAGGAGATTGGAATGCTCATAGCAATAGATGGGACCCGCAGTGCCCACCAAAGCGAGATGCGAACTTTTTGGAAAATATTATGGATGAGTACGATTTGATCGACGTTACGGACGGGGAAGAAACCCATTCAAACACGAGAAATGGCGAAACTTCAGGATCGCTTATTGATTTCTTTATCACTAAAGCTTCGATGGCTAATAGATTAGAGACTTCAACAGAGTTGACAACTACTTCGGATCACGCGATTGTGTGTGCCCAGTTAGGATGGGACGAAGGGGATGGAGTCAAAGTATCGCGAAAAGTTACAGGATGGGATATTGATGGGCTTAAGTCGAAGGAGGAGGAAGAAAATTATAACAAAGCACAAAAAGAGTGGAAGGATAAGAGCTCAAAGAGACCCGTTTTGGATGAGAAGAGCAGTGAAGAGGATTTACAGAAGAAAGCTGAGTGGATTCAGCGGAATTTCGTAAATCATCTTATTAGGTGCTGCAAAAAGGTTGAGGTTTGTGCGAGATCAAAAAGGTGGTGGACAGCGGAGATCGCAGAAAACCGAAAAATTTTGGGTTCGATAAAACGAGCCAGAAGGATGGGGGAAGCGTCACAGCAACAGGTTAAGAGGCAGTGAAGCAACCTCCGAAGAATGATTCGACGGTCGAAAACGGAGATGTGGAGGAAGTTTCTAACTTCGGCCACAAGAGATCAGGTCTGGCAAGCGTTGAGATACACGAAACCAGGAGGACAACAAACGACAAAGACTTTGAGATCTAGGACCGGAGAGGTGGCGCAGTCCTGGGAGGATAAGGCAGAGTTGATAAAAGAAGAAGCATTTCCAAAACCTTTGAAGGGTGTGGAGAGAAAGGCCCAAGAAGAGGGAGGAGAAATGTGGAAGAAGATTACTGATGAAGATATCCGAATGGCTCTATTCGATCAGTCAGTTAAGAAGGCACCCGGACCGGATAGATTGGGATTCAAGGCAACATGATTGTTGTGGGAGTGGGACTCCCAAAGAATAATTAATGTTGTCAAATCGTCATTTAGGTTAGGGATACACCCGCGAGTTTGGAAGGAAGCAAGGGGGGTGGTTATACCGAAACCGAATAAGCCAGATTATGGAGTCGCCAAAGCATATAGGGTGATTACATTGTTGAATTGTCTGGGAAAAGTGGTCGAGAAGGTGGCAGCCAACGCAGTAGCAGAGGAGTGTGAGCGAAGGAGGTTACTTCACAATGGACAGTTTGGATGCAGAAAGAGAAGGTCAGCAATAGACGCGGTTGGAAGGTTAATGAAGAGAGTTGAAGAAGTGTGGGGAAGGGGGAATACCGCGGCAGTGCTGTTGATGGATGTTAAGGGAGCCTTTCCACATGTGGCGAAGGGGAACTTGATAAAAAGAATGGAAGAAATGGGATTTGAAGCCGACCTGGTCAGGTAGGTGGAAAGTTTTATGGAAGATAGAAACGTGATAATGTCAATGGACGGAAAGGAGGGAGATAGTATGGATGTGGAAACGGGAGTTCCGCAGAGGTCGCCAGTATCGCCAGTACTTTTGGTTATATACCTTTCGGGGTTGTTCGGCCATGTTGAGGAGAAGGAAAAAGAATGTGGAAGCGAGTGTATATCTTTTGTTGATGATGTGGCATGGGTGGTGGAAGGTGAGGATGTGGGAGAATGCACACAACGACTGGGGAGATGCGCAGCAGAAACAACAATTTGGGCAAAGAAGAATGCGTGTCAGTTCGACATCGAAAAAACGGAGGCGATGTTGTTTACTCGACAAAGAAAGAATAAGGAACCGAAGATGAACGCCCGAGTAAGGGTAGGAAATCATGAGGTTTCATATAATAAAGAAGCGACAAGATGGTTGGGGGTATGGCTGGATGATATGCTTACTGTGGATGATCATACGAAAAAGACCTTAGCGGAAGCGAGGAGAGGGCAGAATAGGGTGAGATCCTTGATGACGAAGAAAGGATTAAGCTCGGAAGGGTGCAAAAGAATTCAGGTTGCGGCGGTTCAGGCAGTGGCTTTGTATGGGTCTGAATTGTGGTGGTGTGGACAAGAAAATTGAGCTCAGGAGGTACAAAGGTTGTTGAATGAGCAGGGTAGAAGGGTGACCAGATGCTTTAGAACGACACTTCAAGGCGCGTTGATGAATGATGCGGGTTTACGACCGGCAAAGGCTCTTCTTAAAAACCGGGTTAGACAGTATAAGTTGAGACAGATGATGATGCCCGATGCTCAAGGCGGAGGGAGAATGTTAGAAGTACGGAGAAATGTCTTACAGAGGGTGGAGGGGATTGATGAGTTGATCCTGGAGGATAAACCTTTCGAAAGGAGGAGTTATGAAAGGACGACATTATCGACAGAAAAAAGATGCCTTAAAGGCAAAGTGATAATTCAGGATGAGAAACAAGCGATGAAAGAGGCGAAGTTAGAAAGAGATCGACTTGTTTTTTGGACTGATGGATCGAGAAAGGAAGATGAGTGGGTCGGGTGTGCAGCGGTATGGGAAGAGGAAGGAAGGTGGAAAAAGAGGAGGGTACACCTAGGCCGACAAAAAGAAGCATTTGACGCGGAAATGTATGCGACGTCAGAAGCAATGAGAATTGCGGATGAGATGGCGGGGAAAAAGAAGGTTACCAGGGTTACGGTTTTTACGGACTCCCAGGCAACTTTAAGAAGAATCCAATCGGACGAGCCAGGACCAGAACAGGTGCTAGCGCTACGAACGATGAACTGGACCAATGCATTAGCCAGAAAAAATATCCAGGTAGAGTGCTGATGGGTATCTGCCCATAAGGGGATAAAGGGTAATGAAGAAGCGGATCAACAAGCAACAAAGGCGGTGTATAAGCATTGCGGAAGTTATACCGTAACGCAGAATCCGCTACCGTTTTTAGATTATGTTTCTTTTTTCCATGTTAGGCGAAGGTTGACCGAGGTGAAATGGGAAGAAAATAAGAAAGAAATAAAAGAGATGGGGAAGAAGTCAAAGCACAGTTATCGGTATGATTTGGTGAAGAGGGGAGGTAAGAGTGCGGTGATGGACGCCAAAAAGACGATTGCGGCGAGGTTTTATCAGCTTAAGTCAGGACATGCACTGATAGCGAAATACCTATTGCGGATCGGAAAAAGCAGTGATATGAAATGCTGGTGGTGTGGGCATGAATATCAGACAAGAGACCACCTTTTCAAGTGGTGCAAGAGATGGAAACGAGAACAAAAAAGGCTTTGGGTTGATGTGCAAGAGGGGGAGGATGGGTATGAGGGCGTTGAAAAGGTTTTAAAGAAGCCAAAGATTTCATTGCCAATGTCTCTCGTTTTTGCAGAAGAAAAATGTTCGCAGGCTCTAATGGATTTTTTATCTTGTACAGATGTCGGCAGAATTAGCGGAGTGGTGGAGGAGGTGGAGAACTCAGATCACGAGGAGTCGAGTGATGGGGGGGTGTAAAAGTTTGATGTTGTTTTTTGGCGGTTTTCTTTTGTTAAGTGGGGAAGAGGACTCGCGACTTTGCTTTTGTTTCTTTATGTTACGGAAGAAGCGGGGAGGAAATGTGTACGGGATATGCCATGGCCGCTAGCGGCCGAATGCAATATGATTACAAACAAACAAACTCTCACCACCCCGTCCTATAATACCTTTCATCCACAGAAAGCAAAGACTGAGTCAATCGACCTGCTATCCAGCATACGGCACGAACCGCGCCTCCAGCAGTAAACAGCACCCTACAATCACCAAATTCCTCCAGCGAATTGTTCCCCGCAAGCCATCGACCCCAGAAGCGATAGTTATTGCCATACTCTCCAAAACCACCAAAGTCCTCGCGCACGCCGGAACCCGACAAGTCTACCGCGTTACAGCTACTGTGATAGAAGTAGCGCCAGGAAGCTGCGGTTATCGACAGGTCATTTTCGGTACTCCCGAGGATGTCGCAGCTGCTGGGGAGGTAGTTTTAGTGGTGCGCAAGATGAAGCTCGGCAGTGATAAGGAGTGGAGAGTATTTGTTACTTTGGCCAAGGTTAGAGATTTAGTATGCGTGGTGGCTAAGAAACCTCCAATTGGTAATGTGGTTGAAATGAAGGTGTCGAGGAAAATGGGCAATGAGGGATTCAGACGGATGCACGATGAATTCTAGAGGGGGACGGAAGATTTGACAATGAAACCTCAAAAGCTCGCATTGACGGAAGCACCAGCAGTGCAAGAAAGAACGGAATGGACACTGGAGACCCGAAGTCGATATATTCGATACTATAGCTACAAGGAAGCTTGGTGGTTAGGTTGAGGTGGGCGGGGTTGGATAAGCTATAGCGTGTTAATCATGGAAAACGGGAATGACCTGAAAATTCAGCCTCGGGGTACCGCTGAGAATGGAGAAGGGCCCGCTGGGGCATAGAATCATAGGATCGGCCATAGGTGGGGTGTTTCTGGGAATTACAATATTGAGCAGCATACAGAAATTCAGTGTAGACTGTCTAGACCTCGAAACCCCAATAACGTCTATGAATAGAGCTTCTGTGAAAGACATTGCCATGTTGCTCGATATTTCTAGTACTAGATTTTATTTATAGTCATACTCTACTCTATCAACCAAAAAACTAAACTTACCAAAAAGATCACCGGGTAACAAACCTGCTCTTAGGAAAAAACCAAATGTAGAACCGATAACTTTATTCCTTTGCTTGTATACATATAACCCTCTTGTCCTCGCTCCGCTTAGGCGAATGACTTTCACATCAATAACGCCATCGCTTCTACGTACATACTAAGACCCCGAGCTCTTGCTGCAGCCCCACTTCGCCAGAATGAGGAAAGACGGTGTACCGAACCTGGAAAAATCTCAACTATGTACTCTACATCATATCGAACTTCTTCACTTGCAATCGCCATGATCTAAACAGTATTGATACTATAGATGTATACGTGGCACCCCTATAAAGACCCTGAGTGCCGAAAAATACTAGACTCCAACCATCTTGTTAAGGATAATTCGGGTGTGCATGTGGTTTTGGTGTGTTTCGCCACTTCGAATACCGTTCCCACACAAGAGCAGGTATGATCGTAAGCAGCATTAACACCGCGGTGTACACTGGATACATCCAGAACTGCGATGCAACCGTGAAGGTTTGGGCTCCACCTTCGGTGTGGATCAGGTTCGAACTAAAGATAGTCTGTAGGCACAGATCAGTACATACTCAGATTGCGGGGTTTGTTCAACATTACTGCAACAAGAGAAGCCGGAAGGTATAGCATAGCCACAAATGTCAGAATCTTCACCGATCGTGCATCTCTCTGCGAATCCTCTGTAAGCCTTGCAATAGCTTTCGTCTCAGAGAACGATGAGGAAGCAAGTTGACTGATCGTTTCGCCGTTCTGCCGGATGAGCTGGTTGGTCTGGTGCGTGGCATCGGAGGTCGCGTGGATTAATTTATTCGTCACCAGCATATTCTCCTCGTTTCTGTATTGTAAAATTTGAAACAACTTGATGGAACTGGTAAGTCAGGTGCATGAAGAAGTGGTATTCACTCACCAGTTTCGATATTGATTCGGACTGCCCCAAGAGCATTGACATGCTTCGTTTGTGGTTCCTAAGCTGCACCATAATGATATCCATTTGAGCGAAGATGAAGTAGTCTGTACAGGAATCCTTCAATTTGCGGCAGTGCTTTTCGTAGCTGGTTGCAATCTCTACAGTTGAATCAAGAATACCGTGTACTTTTAGCATCTTCTTCCTCAGCCTGTGGAGTGCTTGAAGATCAGAAAATGTGACCTCGAAGTCGGCAGAGTGGACCCTTCCGACTCTCGAGAATAACGCTTTTTCCTCCTACGTATGGATAAAACGTTAGAATTGAGCTCTATGGATAGCCCCATCGGAACCTATCAACATTTAAACATACCAAAACTTTCAACTCTTCCTCCAGGTCGTTTATGTAGTCTCTCCAGTCCCTCTCAGCCGAATCGAAAAGCATTGCATGTAGTACCAGTGGGTCAATACGCCTTCCCTCCGCTGTCATATCGATCTTTGAAGCTTCCAAATTCAGATATTCAACTACTTGAGCTCTATAATCATCCGAAGGTTGCACCATTATCCACCTGGATGTCCCCAAAGCCGAATCGTACTGCTCATATATGGCCGTATGCCTTATAGACCAGGGGCTTCCATTAGTCGTGCGGCCATTCTTCGCTGCATAACGAATGTTGTAACACAATTCTGCCGGAGCGAATTAGTAATCCGAACAAAATGCCACAACGAAACAAAAAGGCAGTGTGGATAACAACCATATGACCCATCCTTGAACCCTCCGGGGCTGGTAAAGTATCGACAGTTGTAGCTGTTAAAGAATTCGTCGCCTGCACTCCGTCTGTACCCAAAGCTGTGGATGTAATTCAGAAACGGTGGGAAGACTTTTTGTACACCCATGAGCCGTTTGAACAGATCGGACGTAATTTGTAGCGATGCATAAGTATTTCGTTGCTTCAGCACACTGTGGGATGTTAGATTTTTCCAAACTAGGGTTGATTCTATTAGGTCTCACACTATGGATTCTGCATTATCCCGTGGGTATTTCTAGAATTACAGTTCAGTCAATCATCTTGTATTTAGTCATCTGTGGTATAAAAGAGGGCCTACTTCAAAAAAGTGCACAAGCGACTCTACGTCCTCATAAGACTGTATCCTACATGCCAAGCCATGGCGTCAGCGAATGGAGGAGAAACAGCTAGAGTGTTGCCTAACTCTACGCGTTCCCTAGCGTGACGACACATCACATCGACATTCACTTTATCGGAAAAGAGCCGCTCCGAATCTCTCTCGAGTCGATCCCGAAAATATCCGACGCCATCGAGACAGGAAGTCCTGGCGGTCTCTCTGGATGGATACTCCTCCCACGGTATTAACTGTCCACTAGTACTGGTTCGGTCGGAGGATACATGAACGGACATTCTTAGGTGAAAGCTGGCAGGAGGCGGTGATGGAGTACAGGTTTCTCTTGGTTAACAAGATAGAGTATGGTGTTGCGTGCGCAACACATGACAGAAAGACAGGGAAAAAAATCTGTTCTTCTGTGTAGCTGTAGCACCGAAGTCTGAAGTACTATTTCCAGATTTGAAGACGCTGTGAAAACGAATGTGACTCGCGGTCGGGGGTGGTTGGTGGGATACGAGCGGCTAAAGCTTATAATTTTGGAAGTAATTGCCCCATGAGAGTGAAATAAGTTCAACTCCGCAAACACAGACGAAAACTCCACTCTAAAATGTGGTAATAATTTGCAAACTAAGCGGAGGACTTGGAGATAGTTCTGCACTTTTACTTTGATCCAAGAGCGGGGTGCGAGTTGGCGTTGTTGGTTGGGGGGTCGTTTGTGGCTCAAAACGTTGAAGTGCTTTAACAAAATGCGTCACTCATCGGAAACTCGAAAGCTGGCAACAGAGCGAAGCGATTCCGATTGCGATCACAACTCGCTCGCGAATATTACTATACATGCATGCAATGTCCATCGATTGGAGCTATAAACATCGACCCCACCACAGCAGTGACACGGAAACCGAACCCAGTTTTCCCACAACAACCTCGAGCTCAAAACACACTCCAGTAGCCAGAATTACGTTGTTTCATTTCTCTATTTCTTGGTGCTCCTCCTGCAAAGTCCATATTAGATATCCGAACTATGAGGGATAGTTGCGTATATGTACTTTAGTCAATTTTCGTGGCACAGTAAGGATAAGGTGTTCACCGATATCCTAGAAATCAAGTTAGACCAACATAGCCACAGCACACCGTTCGAATTCCTAGCTCACCTCGACTTCAAAGTTTCCTTCGCCGAAGAGACTAGTGAGAAGTTCAAACAATACGTCCAGGTCGACATAGCGTTCTTCGAGAACTTCGTTGATCATCTTTGCAGTTAGTTCGTTGGAGCTTATATAGCGCGGGGAAGCTTCTCACCTTGTATTTATTTCTCATTTCTCCGCAAGGTACTCAAGCCCCGCGCTGCTATCGAAACTTCTTGGCAGCTGCGCCCTCCCGGCAGAAGAGGATTCATCATTGTATCCGGCTGCCAGTTGTGCTACCAGTTTCAAATGCAGTATGTATCAGTGCGAACAAATTAAAGCGGTTATCTGCAAATCTTAAACGATCATAAAACACACCACTCTCTTCATAATTAGCCAGCTGGCACCGGTACTTATGGGGAGACGAATCACAAAATTGGAAAAGTGCTCAGAGCGCGGGATGGCTGCGGTTCAAATGCACATGTGAAAGACCCCAGGATGTGAGCGCCAGTATGGAACATGCGAGTGAAGCCGGATATTTCAATTGGTCCAATCCGCCCCAAACCAATGCGCAGCCTCACGGGTTTCGACGTGTGGAGCCCAGCACGTTCCATGTAGAGAGTTCCGATGCATCGATGGTGGTGAGGGCGCGAGATGCCGTTGGAAATATCTTCTTCATATTGGGTTTCATCTTTTCTTGTAGGCACTGATCAAGTCGCAACCACTTGCTAATAGACCATTAAACTTCCCAGAAGCACAACCGGAAGTGCTAAGTATTTCCGGAGCTAGCGCAGTTCGGCCCGCAGAGCCGCAACGCCTCGTGTAGAGTAAGTGCACCCGCGCGCCACCAGCAGTACATGCATCTGCAAACAATCGGTAAACATAGCAAACCAAGTACAGTACATATATCGAACAAGTCAAAATAAATCAAACCAAGAAACCCCCACCGCAACCCACCCCTTGATCCAAAAGCATGTCATCACTGGTCCGCTTAGCACTGCAATTTCGCTAGACGATTCACCACCTTGGTTTCGAACTGGTCCCGGATCTCATTCCTATTGCGACTCCCCCCAAAGTCGCTGGTTAAACATGTCATTACAGCGTCACAATAAAGGCCACCCATCGAGTTTCTCAAATTATCTGCACACTCTTTCACGAGGGCCTCTGAACGCTCATGGAGAGTGAGACCCACCATGGGCTGGGTGAGCTGACCCATGGTGCGCCACCTCCCGATCTCCAAAAGAACCAAGCCAACACTGTAGTAGTCGTGTTCAGGACGAAAACCATGGTCATTTTGTAGATATTCTGGATGATGGTACTGCCGCTGGGTTTCATCAACCAACCCTTCCGTGAATGTCTGACGGCTGTCTCCACGGCTGTGATTGAAGCCAATAAGATAAGGTGCCGTAACCGGAATGGGTTGTGAGGCAGTGGTAGGAAAGAATATGATGTTGTAGGAGGATACACTCTTGTGAACCCAGCCAACTTTATGTACCTCAAGCACACACTGAACAATTTTGCGGGAGAGCTCAAATAGGGAGTTCAGGGATGGCCGGTCGCTCCGTTTATTTGAATTTTTAATCAGCTGTCGCAAGGTGATGGGTCTTGGATCCAATGTAGGAATTTCGTAGATCAGTCCAAAACGTTTCTTACGTTCGTCTTGATAATATCCATTACAACGGAGGACCCGCAGGCCACGTTCGTCGTTGGTGGTACTGCTAAACAGCCGTGCGATTTTGGGGACTCGTAAGTATCGTTCTTCATCCCAGTGTGGTCCATACGTGATCCATTCAAACAAAGCTGGTTCACAACCATCTCCTACCAGTCCGAGACTGTGCGCGTCGAAGTCGGAGATAATAGAGACATCAGAGCTCCATAAAAGTAACTCATCGCGTTTATCCGGATCGGTGCTAGCCTCGATGGTGAGATGTTTGAGTTCAGCGAGTGCGCCAATCTTGTTGTATTCGAAAGGAATACTCCCACGGAATGTGTTCGATATGTTCTCGAGATCTTCGGCGGTTTTGCCCTCAAGCATAGCACTCTGTAACGCGCGATTCATTTCGCCAACCAACTGCGGAGACATATAAGCCCACAACTTGTCGTTAAGTGTTTTCAGTCGGAAGTATGTTGGGCCCAGACGATGTGCACTCCAAGACTCGATGTACTGAAGCTCATCCTCAATATCGACGAGGATGTTACTGATTCCGGAAGTGAATTCTTGAGACCGGGTGATAGTTCGATCCCGATCAGCATACTGTTTCGTGAATCCGACAGTGTGTCCCCAAATCCTATATCTCTCACTCTCCATCACCAGCTCGGCGGGTCTATTGGCCGGCAATGCATCCATCTGCACCAACAAGTGCAGTAAACTATCACAGGAAAATTCGAACACAGCTTTATGAGCTAGAAAAAAGAGTTCTTCCGTGATAACTGATATTTCAGGGCGTACCTTTGGGTCAATCACCAAGATTTTCTGGGTCAATTCCACAGTTCCCGAAAGGCAAGCCGACTGTGAATCCACCTTAATTCTCTGAAACCAATCTTGAACCGCTGGATTCAATTGCCCATTCGCATGGAGTGATTTAGTAGTAAAAGTCCCATGATTAGGGACATATGTTTCGGTTTTGCGACTCCTGTCAAATTCTATGATACCGTTGGGACCATATTGAAGGAACGTCGTTATCATAAAAAGAAGACAACCAAAGGCCCAAACATCAACTCCTTTCCCCGCACTGACTCCTGTCGAGAGTGTCTGTTGTTCTGGCTCATAGTAAAAGCCCTGAACCGGTACCGTCTCTAGGGTAGTAGAATCAGAATGCCCGAATCCGAAGTCTGTAAGGAGAAACTTGTCGTCTTTTACAAGAATACTCTTCGGCTCTAGGTCATAATAGCAGCCGACCATTATTTTACCATTTCTGCAGACAAAGAAATTATGTAATGCAATCGTTTCAATAGCAGAAGAAAGGCCGTGAGCCTCTCGAAGAATGGCATGGTTATGACGAAGATTCGGCGGATGCTGCATCTCTCCTCGTAGCAGTGCTTCGAGGTTACCCTCGGCCACAGGGAAGATGAAATGTAACGCTCCTCGATAATTATACGAAGCTAGAAGTGCGATGATGTTGGGATGCTTTAGGGAATAGAAAGAATCCAAAATTCGTTCCTCTTCGTCCGCCGCACCGCGATGGTGCTTCGATATAATCTTCTTTCGAATAACAATCGCCTATATCATATGATGTTATTAAATGAACAACAGTAGCAAAAGCTTCAACACTTACATTGCCATCGATATCAGGGTTAACAAGCCGTTGATGAACCGGACATAGTGTAATCCTAGAGAGATCCCCGAAGCGCCTGGTAGCAGCCCAACTTTCGCATTTAATGAATGGCAGGATGATGCGGTCGCAAAAGATGCGGTGGGATCTGTCCTTTCCAAGGACGGGTGCAAGAACCTTCCATTGCATTTCACAGAACGCAGCGGTAGTATCAGCGTCACCATCGCCATAACCCATGATTTCTCTTAAATCGTCCGGTTCTAGTGGTAGTCTCGCATCAAGGTCTTGAAATCGGTCATACTGGAGAAACCCCAAGATCGCATCTTCTCGTCCGATAAGAACTAGAATTCCAAGAAGCCTCGTCCCTCCTTCAAGGATCATCTGGGTGAGCTCGTTCTGCTTGTAGAAGAACTTTCGAAATTCAGGCCCAGAAAGGATTTCTTTAATTGCCGGCTCGGTGAGTACTTGCTTTAGGTATCTCTCTGGAATGAAATGTCTTCCTTCATCAACAGTTTTGACTTGCAAGCTAAGAAGTTTCTGACGCAAAGATGTCATTTCTTTTCCTTTCTCAGCTATTGGCGTGTAGCCGACTGGTTTATTTTTCAAAGTTACCAGATGCCCCCTGACCGCGGAACGAGATAGTGTTGTAAATGGTCGGAATGGTTTAGACAGCAGCCCTCCAAAAACTTAGAACTAAAGAGAAGGGAATTTTGTGTTAATAAAGTTGTAATTACTGGGAGTCCAGATCACCTCCCTCGCCACGCTCCCGAAGACAAGAACCATGGCTATGGATGCTGTGCTGTAGAGACATATTCCGAACCATTCAGTCTTGTCCTCTCATACCACCAAAATAGCCACAGGAAATCCCTTTTTTACTCGGCTTAAATCTGCCAGGAGTGCAGGCGGAATCGTTCACCGTCTGACTAGCGTTCGCAGATTACTGGTTGCCAGCGACATCAGCGGACTTTCACTTGCATGATATTAACTATCTCTTTGGAACTTGTTAGGTTGCAAGGGCCTGTCAGACATGCACATCCTAGTACACAAAGCCCAGCATGACGAACATTCTGTCGTGTATCACCCCGCGACAGTAAAAGCAACTACACTACTTTAAGGTTTCCCCACTCTGTTGTTACTTCATGAATCGTCCCGTTTGCATAGGGCTCTGTTCGAAGTATTTTTGGCGTTCTTGACCCCCAGGCCAGCGAATCAGGATATGCTCAAGCAACTCATCGCGATGGAAATTGCGTTTACGCTCGGGTTGTAGGCGATGATAATAGAAATCATGATGTCTGCTATTGCAATTGATGAAAGTGAGATTCGAAAGACAGTTCCCTACTCTATCAGAAGCTCGAGCCCTACATGTACACAAGTATTTAGACATTCTCACCTCTGGTTCCTAAACATTGCGGATGTATCTACGTCATGACGTCAGTGATGTGATGTACACATTCCTAATACCCCGCTGTACGCACGCGCCTCTATCTATATCCGAACGTTTTGATTAATATTCTCACCTCTATATTCAGCTCAATCTACTGGTATATTCTCTCCAACCGAGGATCCGGGGCAATCTCGAGGGTGCTCGCGACAAATTCGATATTCTGGGAATAATTACCGCTTCGCACCAGCGTTCCCTGCCCTCCCGTTCAAGGTAATGCAGTGCAGCTCGCGAACTCTGTCCGAGCGTGTGTGCGTGTTGTACTCATCCGAACTCACATACTAGATACCCCGGCTCGGGAGTTGCCCAGCATTCCCTATTCATGATTCACTATTTATTAATAAACGCTGAAAGTAAGCGATATCGAGCTTGGAGCTCGGAAAGTGCGAGCAAGTACTGTACTAATCGCCATAGTCCAGACGTTAGCAGTCAGCATAGGGTGTTTCCATCCGGGCGATTTTTTGCGTCAGTCAGCGTCAGGTTGGGGCGTCCGAAAATCAAAAGGTGTCAGCACCGATAATTATACATACAAAGACTGCAGAAAAAATAATTACAACCCCTGAAATCCTCCTGTTGCATTTTCACGGTCATTTCCCACACTTATCAATAGTAAACCCATGGCCCAATTCGATATCCGAGTACATAAAAGCTGTCAGCAACAGCTGTCCGACCTCAAAATTGCTGTCAGCACCAGGCCTTGTCCGGACCACGGTGGCCAGTACAGTACGAGTTTATGATCATGACTAACTGAATCTGGCGATGTTTTACTCGACGGATTCAGTGCTATCCAGATGCCTACACTAGGTAATATAACGAAATGACACGGTGGCGCTTAGAGTAGAGTCAATTTATTATTGGCTCGCTTCAGGGTTAGGTGTTTTAGCGTGTCCGCATAGCACGGCCAGGAGCGAGCATGGGGAAACGGGAGAGTGAAAGGGGTTTAACAATCTGAGCGGTAGATCGTAGCAGCGGCCGTGTATCATGCTTTATGCTCTATCGAAACAACTAATCACCGAAGTCGCCCAAATTCCTTCACCATCTAGCCGGCAGCCGCTTATTTCGTTAGCAGGCTCGAATAGCCCGAGGTGCGGACGTATGAGCAACAAAACCTTTCGGGTGCGAGAAGAGTTTCTACCTTGAATGGTTCTCAAATCTCAAAGCTGTGTCAACACAAGTAAAGGAATTGCAGTAAATTTACCAGTAGATGACCCATGGCCCATGCTCAATGAATTACAGAAGGTCGCCGAGTACTAGCCAAGTCTCCCAGTGCAAAATTGGGAACATTCCTCACATAATTTATACCCACTATACCATAACTATTATTTGATTGAATTCGCGATTTTTGTAGTTGCGTGGAATGCGTTTAAGCAGCATCTATTCGCCCAATTGACAAACCGCCACTCAGCCCGAGACATCTAGAGCCTTTATAGCGAATAGAAACTACTGCTGAATGTTGGGTATGCGAGCAGCATGAACTACAAAAAATCGCGAGTTCAACCAAATGGTAATACGGTAGTCTAGCGCCTAACTGTTTTCACTGGTGTGAAACCCTTCAGCGAAACAATAGCCGTCTGACAGACTCCGTCGTATGAGTCGTTAAAAGCCCTCTTGCAACCCCAACAGAAACCCAGTTCTTACAACTTTGTGGCCATACTTAATAGACTCCAGCAGAAGCCCAACTACTTATATCTTTGCAATCGTGCTCGAACCAACTCTTTATATCCCCAGGAACACGCTTGCAGCAAATTCCTTACCCTGCATAACGACTACAGTCAGTACTACTAGCAGAATCCAAATTCTTTATACCTTCACAGTCGTACTTCAAGGCAGGTTACCAACAGCCGTCTTCTGCAGAATTCTCACTTCAATTCTTTCCTCTACAAAACAACTTTACCCAGAAAATGAGTGTATATATATCATCCTCCCAATACCTCGAGTCGATATTAGTCACCACGGACGAAAGCTCCAATGATCCTGGGCCCCATTACGACCTCATTGCATTTTTAGCGATCGTTCAACAGTTCAAAATCGATATTTTGCCGGTTATGTGGGATGCCGTGGGTGCTGTGGGAAAAGGCGCTACAGCCACCGTTCATCAATCCACTGTCAACGTTGGACTAGAATTCGCCTTGAAGCGCACCGAACAGCTCTTTAAGGCTAGGAAAGCACCGAAAGCGTTTGAACTCTTAATATGGGAAGTTACGGTACTAGGAGCTCCGGCAATCCGAAATCACTCGAATATAGTTGATCTTGAAGGAATATGTTGGGAAATCGACAAAGAATACCAGGAACTGAGTCCTGTATTAGTGTTTCAGAAGGCACGGCATGGGGATCTTGCTGCCTACTTGACATCACCGGCAGGAATGAGGAGTTCCTTTGATACCAAACTAAGCCTCTGTGTCGATATTGCCCATGCCATTGACACCCTGCATAGTAGTAGTAAATACTCCAGAGTCAAGTAGTTTTCGGACAGCTAACGTACAACGGATATTATACATGGCGATCTCAAGCCACACAATATACTCGTGTATCACGGTGAAAACGGACCGACAGCGAAAGCAACTGATTTCGGCTATTCCAGTTTTGGATTAACAGAAGAGGATCGTGTACGACTCCCTCGTTCGTGGCCTTGGTACGCCCCGGAACGCACAATAACTCCTAATTTCTCACTAAGGGATGCAAAAAAGACGGATGTTTACTCTTTTGGATTGGTTTGTTTATTTACTCTATTCCGGCATCACTTTGGGGGCCCAGGAGAGGATAGCGAATCAATACTCAATGAATGGAAAACCTCAAGCTTCGAACATAAGTCTGGAATAGTTTTAAAGGTTAATGAGCTGTTACATCGGGCTACTGGCTTAAGTGACACCCTGAAAAACTCCTTACGGGAGTTTTTCCAGTCCACACTTCCAGAACGCCCGAATCGCAGGATTACCGATTTCAGAACATTGATAGGTTATCTTGAGTAAGTTCTCATTATACTGTTGATATACGGCCAGCCTAGAACGTCGAACTAACGTCTTGGTTCGCAGAACGGGACGGGTGTCCACAACTTATCGCCAACGCGCGCTGATACCAATCTCGAATCTACATGTACCTATTCATGCCGAGTTCAGTGTAAGTCTAGTAAGCGTATGAAGTAAATGCAGAACTAATCTTTCCCAAGGTAGCAGAATCCGTACTAGCAATGAGCCATCTTGACTATCGAGTACGGGAAATAATCAGACGGTGTCTTGAGGCCAGGGCTTCTAGTAATGGTACACAAATCTGTCCGAAATGTCGACCGAAAGCGGCTTTCGAACTGGCCTTCTGTTATCAGTTGGGATTTGGTGTCCCGGCAGATAAACATGAGGCCTCACGCTGGCTCACGCTTTCTGGAAAGAATATAGAAGTACTTGAAAAAGAGATCGAGTACACCAAAAACAAAATAACACCAACATACACTAGCAGGATCGTCAAAAAGGTGGCACCGACACAAAGCATCAATTCCCTCGAACTGTCAGTACAGTACCTAATGCTCGGTTCCCTGAAAAATATAGAAAATATTTATGAAAGAGAAATCTTGAACATGAAAGCGTCGCTCGGAAAGGCACACCCTGTCTCAATGATCTTGGGGGAAATTTTGGGTCGCGTCTTTTCGCAATATGGATATTACAGAAGAGCTGAACAACTTTTCAATGAATTGGTTGAAGTAGGAAAGAAACGTTATGGTCAAGATCATCCTTCTACCCTGACTAATATGGCCAATCTCGCATCGACATATAACAAGCAGCAGCGGTGGACGAAGGCCCAGGGTCTGTCAATGTATGTCATGGAAGCAAGAAAGAGGGTGCTCGGCCCCGAGCACCCAGACACCTTAACCAGCATGGGCATCCTCGCTACAACATACAAGTATCAGAAGGGGGTGCAGGATGCAGAAGCTCTGGAGCTGCAGGTTCGTGATAAGACGGAGAAGGTGCTTGGCCAAGGGCATCCGGATACCCTAACTAGTATGCACAACCAAGCATTGACTTATTGGATGCAAGGGCGGTGGAAGAAGGCCGAGGACCTGCAGCTGTGGGTCTTGGACATGAGAAAGAATGTGCTCGGTCACGTGCACCCAGATACCCTGAACACTATGTGCGACCTTGCAGAGACATACAGGAAGCAGGGGCAATTGAGGAAGTCCAAGAATCTGGAGCTGGAAGTCTTGGACAAGAGAATGAGGGTGCTAGGCTCAGAACATCCCGATACTTTGGCCATGGCCGCTTCACCAAGCAGTTAGAGGAGGAAAGGGAGCTGGAGATGTCGATGGAATCGAGGGAATGGGATGAATCGAGGGGATAGGATGTCTGTCGGCGGATAGCTTGAACAAGCCCAGTAAATAGACACATTAATTATAATACCCCCATTATCTCCGGATCCAGATCTCTTCTGTCTATCTCTGTAGTAGTTCTTTCTGTACTTCAGCTAGCCTGAGCATCAAGACTTACACCTCTATATATGAGACTGCGCACTTAATCACGATCGGCTGGAAGGCACGGAGGCGAAAAGGGGTTGCTGGACAATAATTCAGATACTGTATCCGAGCGATCAAGTTCTGACAATGATTCTATTAAAACCGAATCAGAATCTCAAGCTCTTTTTTCGTAATCGACTCTGCATCATACACCATGCAACCCCTAGACGCCGCAGTCAACTTTAGAACTGAATTCACCCATGGCCTAAATCCTGCTAAACAACTCGATATATTGAATTATACCTAGTCTAAGTAGCTACCAGAGTTGACCCGTATGCTATTAATCAAGGACCTCCAAGATGTTCTATAAAGTATTCTCATGAGCATAGCATTGAGGGTTCCCATTAAAGTACGTCAACTTTGAGTCCAGAAACGCACTCGTGCACCTAGGAATTCTCTTAATCCAGCTGCAGCGATGTCCTTAGACCCAGAGCACTCCGTGCTCAAAGCATAGACTAGTCAATGTGTACGTACGCCCTCATCACCCATACATCCGCTCTTTACTATGCTTCTCCCCCTTGGTTACAGACACTGCTTCATTGTATTCTGCGGCACCTCGCTCCACTTAGACGTTATAAAAAAAGAAGAGGGCAACCTAATCATAAACTTTGTTGGTAGTTGCCTTGTGGGTGGCGCAACCATTCCCCCACCCTTCGATCGTATCAGTGACCCTTCATACGTACGCACTGTATCCCGCCGCTACCGTGATCACAACGAACAAGAGCGCAGTATAGTCATAATTTATACATCCAAATACCTCTTTCACAGACAAATAGGCGTATATATATGCAATCGCATCAAAAAAATAAACCATCAAATACAAAGAAACACTACCGCAATTACACCCTTCCCCGCGACCTTCCCCTTCCTCCAACCCTCATTCCAATATTGAGCGAGTCTCTCCATTTCCCTTTACCTCCAACCACAGCAACTGGCACCGGTTCTTTCGCCTTTCCCTCAATAACCACTAGCTCTTTACTTCTCTGCCTCTCAGCCGGTGCATCATTGCAGCACTTGGTACAGGTAGGAAAACTTGCCTGGACGGTATTCTGGGACGTAAACCGGTTCCTTGGTTGCCGGCTAGAAACACCATCAGCACGAAATTCATCGCTCGTGGGGTCACATACAGGTGCAAGCCCGTAGCACGGCTGCGCAGGGTGGAACTGCACGCCTTGCGAATACGCCTGCAGTTGCGACTCCATCTCTCCCTCCAAAGCGTCCTCATAAACCTCTTCCATATCGTCCTCGAACTCAAAGTCGTGGCGTTTCTGGTGTCCGCCCGTGGGCGGTGCAGGCCTGACGGGCCGGGGTCGGGGGATGTTGATGTCGATGGGGCGGAGCACACCGTTTGCGCCTCCATCAGGAGGGGTTGGGCTAGCAATGGCGGGGAGGATCGCAGCAATGGCAGTAAGGGGGATAGTCCACTTCATTTCGGCTGCTGAGAAAAGGAAGGTAAGATGAGTGGACGATGGTTGAGAAACAATGATTTTGGGTTCTATTTAAATCAGAGAAGCTCCTCAACAGGCGGACAGATGAACGCAACTAATGGTTGATATATCGCGTAGAATGCTAGAATAGATGGTTATAGAATACGCCTTAGAACATTAAGAGGAGGCCTAGGTGTCTATAATTTCCTCGAAACTCAATACCTAGAATAAATATCGTTTCTAACTCTTTGCCTACTCGAAGTTTGGCCCATCAAATATGCAGATAGGCTTTACAATCTACCATCTCCCGTAGGTTTGTTGTGGTATCAAGATTTCTGGCCAGGCCCTCAATTAAGTATATTGCGGAACTTTCGAACTCTATCTTATCAGCTTATTCTCGTCATGGCCGACCCAGAACCCACCATTCGTTACTCCTTCAAGCCTACTAAAAACGTCTTCCGGACGTCCGCCCGTTCCGCAGTCGCCTGACCCGGGTATCCCCCAACCATATCACCTCCAAAGTTCCGGGATCGCTAGTTATATGGTTAACTTATAGTTAAACAGCTGAAGTTCAACAGTTGTTTACTGCTCATCCTAGATCCACCCGCAAGGATCAGTGTTTACTTCCCTTCTTAGGCCCATCTCATCGTGAGATCTTTGGCAGTAATAAACGACACTCTCATCCCCTGTGGCCATCTTCTTCTCCATCCACTTTCCATTCTATCAACCGCACTCCAATCGTCTGCTTCCATCCACTTTCCATCCTATCGCCCTCGTTTCAATCTTCTGCTTCACTCGCTCCACATAACTCCAAAATGAACCCACTCTACCTCCTTCCCTTGGCCTTCCTCGCCTGCAGCGCCGTTCCGGCCCCCGATGCTGTAAGCACATCCGTTTCCAGGAACCCGTAGCAGTTGCTCACAGTTACCAGGTTAAACCTAACGCGGCGGCCGTACTTGAAGCCAGACAGGTCGACCTCACCCTCATTATTGACCCGACCTTCACGGTCACTGAGGACATGGTGGTCTCCACCACCACTGAGGTTGTTTTGGTCACCACCACTGAGGCCGCTGCGGACCCCACCGCCACATCCACCACCACAACCACCACCACCACCACCACCACCACTACCACTACCACTACCACTAACACCTGAGTATTGGTAGGGAGAGAGCGGTATAGATGCGAGGCGTTTGAATTCGGTGGAGGGGGATGTTAATGGGAGTGGTTGTGGTTTTTGCTTAATTAATTAAATGCTCTTAAAAGTTTCAATCCACAGGTTCAAAATTTTTACCTACCGCTCCTCTAAGCATGCATGTGAGAAAGTCGGCGTCACAGAACCCTACTCGTCTTTTCGTCATAGATGCATTGTGCTCCACCCACAAGTCTATGCTCATGCCGTGACAAAAGAGACAAAACTACAGTACCAGGGATTCCCGCATGGTCACCCACTGCAGTACTAACCTGGCGATGTTATGCTTGGATATGACTGAGCGGACGGGAAGCCTCATTTTCATAACTCTTTTTTTTTTTTTTTTGTAATCATATTGCATTCGGCCGCTGGCGGCCATGGCATATCCCGTACATATTTCCTCCCCGCTTCTTCCGTAACATAAAGAAACAAAAGCAAAGTCGCGAGTCCTCATCTCCCAAAAACAAAAGAAACCGCCAAAAACAACATCAACTTTTACACCCCCCCATCACTCGACTCCTCGTGATCTGAGTTCTCCGCCTCCTCCACCACTCCGCTAATTTTACCGACATCTGTACAAGATAAGAAATCCATCAGAGCCTGCGAACATTTTTCATCTGCAAAAACGAGAGACATTGGCAATGAAATCTTTGGCTTCTTTAAAACCTTTTCAACACCCTCATACCCATCCTCCCCCTCTTGCCCATCAACCCAAAGCCTTTTTTGTGCTCGTTTCCATCTCTTACACCACTTAAAAAGGTGGTCTCTTGTCTGATATTCATGCCCACACCACCAACACTTCATATCACTTCTTTTTCCGATCCGCATTAGGTATTTTGCTATCAGTGCGTGTCCTGACTTAAGCTGATAAAACCTCGCCGCGATCGTCTTTCTGGCTTCCATCACTGCACTGTTACCTCCCCTCTTCACCAAATCATACCGGTAACTGTGCCTTGACTTCTTCCCCATTTCTTTTATTTCTTTCTTACTTTCTTCCCATTTCGTCTCAGTCAGCCTTCGACTAACGTGGGAGAAAGAAACATAATCTAAAAAAGGAGGCGGATTTTGCGTTTCGGTATAACTTCCACAATGCTTATACGCTGCCTTTGTTGCCTGTTGATCCGCTTCTTCGTTGCCTTCTATCCCTTTATGAGCAGGTACCCACCGGTATTCCACCTGGATATTTTTTCTGACTAACGCATCGGTCCAGTTCATCGTTCGTAGCGCTAGTACCTGTCCTGG
>Ga0307512_10002853_pt1 | contig 21036 bp, 21 predicted proteins | sample 14_EM_MG_FD_200267 | JGI IMG/M metagenome (GOLD analysis project Ga0307512, IMG submission 200267) | Populus trichocarpa ectomycorrhiza microbial communities from riparian zone in the Pacific Northwest, United States - 14_EM | ecosystem: Host-associated > Plants > Roots > Unclassified | place... | reverse complement strand
GTGTGATGGGGCCGCTGAAGCGTGACTGAGTGTGTAGTAGCCTCTAGAGCAAAATTGATCACCGGGGATGGGCCAAATGCACCTCAATATTGATCTCGAGAACACATAACCATGGCCTTCTTTCCACTGGCCTATTCAGACAGCGCACAATGAATAGCTTTGGCCGCCAGCGCTAAAGCCTGAGGAGCAACAGGTTGGAAATAGTGGGATGTTGTTGGCTGGTGCCCCAAGCTATTGGCGGTGAAGACAAGTTGGTGGTAAATGGGATTAAGCATTTCCATTCGCATGAACCATGACTTCTTATCATCGACAACCTTGGAGAGGTAGGCATCATCAATCAGGAGCTACTTAACCTGGATCCGAAGCTCAGTCTCAGAGCCCACATCCAACTGATAACTTCGGACAACGGTTCGACATGCGCCTTCTGCCTAGGGTTAGCAACGGTTCCGGGTTACCCGGCTCCAGTCCAGGTTTGGATCCGGACCGGACTGTCCAGTCCGGGTTGTTACGCGGAATACAGGGGTACCCACCGGGATCGGGGACGGGTTCTAACCGGACCGCGGTTCCATATTACGGTTCCTACACCTTTGGGTCCAATTAAGTATTTGAGTTCACATCATATCATGACATGATCAGTACGTAAATTGTGCAGTTCTGGCCGCTCTTTCACCTCGCGCATTCCGGTTTGCCATCCGACTGATATTCGTTGAGTGGCTGTGAAAAACGAGTAAATTTGAGCGAAATTAGCGGGTTTTCGATAGCGACTGAACGAATATTGGCCGGATCACATATCTGAGATGGGGAGGTGAAAGAGCGGCTTGAACTGCACAATCTACGTACTGATCATATCATGATACGATCCGAACTCAAATACTTAATTGGAGGCAAAGTTGTGATGTTGAAATGCCGGGTTTTGTGTGGAAACCTGTTGCAATGGTTCGGTTCCGGGTTGGAACCGGACCTGGAACCGAACCGGGGATTTGGACCCGTTGCTAACACTACTTCTGCCAAACGTCCTCGAATAGTTCTAATGTACGGTTTCAATTATGTATATTTTTGGGGGTAGTCAATATCTGTAAGTCTGATAGAGGAGCATTGAACACAATTTAAGACTTACAGCTTCTCGTGTTTGGGGATCTATTTCAAGAGATGGACCACCGGGCAATTGACACAAAGATGGTGTATCCACAGGTGCACCTGCTAATTCCCGATGCCAATCCTGGGCTTCAATCACTAGTTTCGAAGCTTTTTCAACCATGGAATACTTGTCATTGGAAATGATTGGGCAAGGATACTTTGTCTATACAATCGCCTCTATGAACTTTTTCGCTACCTCAAAAGTAGCCTTTTGGTGTTGGGGAACATTCTGATCACTACTGGCGCTGGGTTGGGGAATATTCTGGTCTGTACTAGACGTGTTGGGGAGCAGAAGTGCCCGGGCAGATTGTGCACAGTCAGACTTGGATACTTTGTTGAGGAGGGATGACTTTTGGCGTTTGAGCAGGGGTGGTGCCATTGCTGCAGGTAGATGTCGGGAATTTGGAAGCAGAGGGTGTGCAATGACAGTATCGGCACGGCTCAGTGTCTTTGGCAGTGGAACCCTTGTAGTGCGTGATTAGTTGTCCTGGCGCGCCTGACCTAGGTGAAAGACCACCTGTTCAATGATCCAAATCGTCTTCTTCGATGTCGGATGATAAGGTGGACTCTGTGGTGTTCTCACAGTAGTCATCACCAATCTCCTGATCGGTGTCGTCATCCTGATACATTAATTGAATCGGGGATATTAGTCATCCACAATACAATGCACGAAGGTAGATAATTGTATGGCAAACATTTCAAGGACAATGATGATTTGCTGCTTTCTTAAATGCGAGTGCTCTCTCTAGGTGTGATTCATGATTCTGCGGTGAATAGTGATTCCTCACCTGGCTGGGAGTAGGTTCCATTTGCTGTAACAAAGATCTAAAGTTGGAGACTGTGGGAGAGAGTGTAAAAGCAGGAAATATAAGATCAAGTGCAATACAGTGATGGGATAAATGGTGCAAGAATTGGCACATAGTCGAGGAGGATGCAATTTGAGGCGTGCCTTGAAAGGGTTCTGGAGAGAACACTTCAACAGTTAATATTTATATCAATGACGGCATTTCGTGTTGCAATTTTGGATATTGTGAGGTGCACCGGAATAAATGGAGTCCTAATACCGAATGTTAGCAACTCCTATGAACAACACTCTGTATGGATGCAAGAATTAGAGATTGGCTAAAGCCAATGAACATAGAGAATAGAAACAGACGCAACAGAAGATAACTCGCGACATCAACTAACCTTCGCTGCTGGCCACAAATTGAACACTGAGAACCTCAATGAAAACATCAGCTCCTGCATATGACTCCGCTAATCATAGTCATTATGTGTGAAAGTTCGAGCATTTGCGGTGATCTCATAGCATACAAATTGGTGCAGCATTCAGAATCTGAAGAACTCGATAGAGTTGGTTGCGACCTTGTGAGTGACTGCCGAGTTGGAAAGGTTGATAATGGAGTTTCATACCGAGCGAGGAGAAATATGATTCTCCATATGAGGTATATCTGCTGGAAGGACACATGTATTTTCATGATATTCTATTGTATTAGGATCCTGCAGCTAAGTTAGCGGTCAATATGGCAATATCATAAGCATAACATCCCTTTCATGCATTCATCTGGGCCGTGTCTACAGAATAGCCTTCACACTAATGTTGCAGTAGTTGATGGTAGAGGGTGAGAATGTGGTACACAAAGGAGGGATACAGGGGTAGAGAAAGAATGGTAATGTACAATGGATGATTCAGGGGTAATCTTATTGCTTCAAGCACTCATCAATGCCTAGATTGCTAACAAATGGGTCATAAATTCTCACTCACATTCTGATTTTGCCCCTAAAATGAAGTACAGTGCACACCATTGAATTGCACACCATTGAATCACACATTCATTATGAATCTGACAACTACAATTTCGACTGAAAATAAATATTGGGGTTGAAGGCTATATTCTACAATGTTTTGAATGTATAGTGAGACGTCATGTCACGGCGGGCATACGAAGGATGGTTGCATGCATGCAGTTCCGGGGACTTGAGGTGCACCAAAGCTGAAATGGTTATGCTTGGATTCAATGGCTGAGGATTGCAGGCTCGCCTTACTCTGACAGTTTATTGCACTCTTTGCAGCTGTCTTCTCATAACTCAAGCTTTGAAGATTCTCTCTCACAGAGATTCGCTCCAAAGAATTTGGTCCACATAATCTATTTTCGGATACAAGTTTTTGTGGCCCAAACATACATTGAGTCAGAATACAGTTGAGTCTTGATTCAAAGATATGGGAACTTAGGCTTCTTTGAGTAAGTGCGGTACATGGGTGAGTGGGAGTTGCTGGCCATCTTGCAGAGTCACTGAGCAGAATCTGTCTTTTGAGATCCTCGCTCTTAACCATCCACAGCTCTTTTGACAGAGCCTGAACTTGCAGAAGCTAATATAGGATTCGGAAGCATTGGTCAAAACATACTACTTTGTCAATATCGAGTTAAATGTGGTTACTAATTGGCGGGGCTTGTGAATGTGTGGTTCAGTTGCGCAGTGGCAACCTTCCTCCAATGGACAGTTGACACGGAGCTGACAGTTCAAGGCATGTTTACCGCGGCCTTCAACATACTGATCCAGTATAAGTTCATATCTTAGCAGGCGTGGAGAGGGATGAGCCACCTGCACCTAACGGTGAAGTGTCTTGATAGATCTGTGTGCACTGGGTCCACTAATTCAAAGTCGAAGAAAACATGATGAGAATGAAGCAAACTACAATAAACAAAGTGAACTATGTACTACAAATACACGCGGGTCGGTGGCTTATTTGTCGCTCTTGAGGCGTGCCTGGGCTTGAATGATACCATCTATAATGACTTGCAGCTTGTCAAAGTTGGCTTCATACATATCCAAGAAGCTCATTCTGGACAGGATTGAACATCTCAGTTGTGAATGATCTTCAATCATAGGCCAGGAAAACCCTGGCAGTGGAAGCGGCATTTGAGCCAAGGATAGCCGAGCCGTGTCTCAGCTTCTGACTCTCTGGGATGCGGATCAGAGGTGTGCCAGAACTTCAATGATATGCCAGCAAAAGCTGCGGCTTTGCCACGAATAAGTGAGCCTATGTGTCAGATTTTGACACAAGTACTCAATATCGCCTAGTCTGTTTTGATTGCAAAATGGGATTGGCAAATATGCAGTGCTGGATCTGTCACGAAGATATGCCCAGCATTCCCCAGTGCACCGGAACTCCAACCATGGGCCAGTAAATGCTGCGGCAATGCCACGAATATCCTGACACACGTACTCAATATTGCCTAGTCTGTTTCAATTGACAAATGAGATTGGTGAATAAGCAGTGCTTGATGAGTCAGTTATGAAGATATGCCCTGGATTCGCCAGTGCACCGGAGGGTCCTGGAGACATATCATTATGACCGATCGTTCTCTGCATATTCGGCTATCACACTTGGCCTACAGACAGTCTAAGCGATATTGAGTACCTGTGTCAGGATATGCGTGGCATAGCCGCAGCATTTGCTGGCCGAAGGTTGAAGTTCCAGTGCACCTGAACTTCGATCATATGGATGCGATAGCTCCTGATTTACCACAAATAAGCGAGCCGTGTCTCACACTCAGACATAAGTACTTGAATATCACCTAGACTGTCTTATTGCTAAAGGTGATTGGCAGATATGCAGTGCTCGATCTGTCATAACGACTCATATGACATTTGCCGAAGCGAGTCTGGTGCGCCTGAAAGTGGATGAATTTTGCTCTTTCATTCAAAATACTTACTTGGTCCCAGGCTTCCGGCACACCTCAACTTCGCACCTGATGATTGATTGAAGCCCTTTGCTGCATCATTCTCACAATTCGACTTATGCCATATATCATGCAATAGGTCAGCCAGAGGAACTTCTTATGTTGCATATCAATTCCCTTCATCTCATATGGTCATTAATAATAAACTAGAACGCGAATGAAATCCCACTCTAGCCATTTCTAATTCATGATACGACAATTCCAACATCAGAACTTTGATTCACTTCCACATTGAAGAGAGAAAGATTCATCTCTCCAGTATATTGTCCCTTACAAACGACCTTTTTGACTATTTGTATCAGTTAAGAAGAATATGTTGCTTGAATGTCTAAAGAGGCATACCTTGATGATGTGTCTAACACTGTGAGATTGATGGTTCATCAAACATCAACGTGTCTCCATTCTCTGTCAGCTGCTTCGTATGGTCCTCATGAGCCTCTAGAATCCGGTAAATCATCGATGTCGTGATACTCAGTCGACTGATCAAGCCATACAGGACTCTGATTTGGGCAACTCCAGAGTGTTGGTGGAGATCACTCGCATGGTCGTCGTAGCCACCTGGACCTGTATTCAGGAACGCTGTGTGTGGTACTCGGTTTTGCCCTAGCCGTACAACTCGTGCAAATGCCTGCCACTGCTCATTCAATACCCAAAATTTCTGAGTTATTACTGCATGATTTGCAGCTGTAAGATTTAAACCTGTCCTGCCGACTTTGGGTGTAGTTATGAACACAGAGGGATTTCGTGAATACTGCAATTGGAGCTGCATTTCTGTGCGTTCATCATTGCCCATTTTGGCACACATGTAGAATATATCCACATTATCCGCAAAAAAATTTGTTAACCACCACTTCAAATGACGAACTTGGCCAGGAAGAGGACAAAATAGCACTGCCTTGTGTGGAGGGGGTGCAGTGGGTGGTGCATTTTTGTTTGTCTCTTCTGGAAGGAGCGTCTCACTTGATGCGTCATCTTGGTCAGGTTCCGGATACTCTGCAGGTTTGTCGACAAGCATTTGCAAAACTGTCTCTCTCAGCCATCGAAGAATCGGAGATTCCACGCAGGTATTGGGTGGCCAATCATCGTGCCATTATCCAGAAACATTGTTGCGATCCTCGGCGTCTCCCAACACTAACGAGAAACATGCTAGCCGCCATCTATGAACCCTCTATGCTCCAGAAGCACCCAGCGAACTGTACCTCTCCACCAGAGTCTTTCGATGTGCTTGCTCTTCCTCAATCCACTCGAGATCAATGAGGTGTGCATCCTCTTTCGGTGGCCTGATGAGTGGTATTCCGTTGGCGAGTTTCGATTGTGACCACTGCCTGATGGTCAATGGCTGTGTACTCTGAATCATCTGGTGCGCCGCATCTTTTTGGGCTTCTTCTTCTTCAGTCCAGATAGCATGCATCAAACTCTTCACAGCGGAGTACAATGCCTCAGCACCATGTTTTTCCATCGCAGTATCATCCTTGGGATCTTCAGGCGCAGCTGCAAACAGCCACATCGTCTGAAAACACCACTCATTGAGTGAATGGAATCCTTGTGTAGCTGTGACTTGAAGTTTGAATCCAAGTTTCGCATTCATAGCAATTTACCAGCCCGCACTGTTTTTAGTCTTATACCGATGGGACTCATCAAAAATCCGAAAACTCCATGCACAGTAGGAGAGTTGGCCGTTACTTGATGGTTATGCTCTGGATGTTAAGGTATCATATGACACAAGGTGGATATTCCATCAGTTTGCTGGCTTGTCAATACTGGTGTTCAGATCCTTGTGAGTGAGATTCGCATTATCAGCGTGCAATTAGTGGATGAGTGTAAAATCGGTTCCATTTGTCATCTCGTCGATATCACAATTGAAGGTCTCAGCCACTAAGGGCATTGTTACCACCAGGATTGGTTCAATGGCTGAGATCAGTGCCGGATCCCTGTGGGGTGGTGTTGACGGGATCTCCGACTGCCCGCAGGGCACAGGATTCAATCTCTGGAGGGGATACACCTCCCGTTCTTCACTGACAATGCCGGGAAAGTCATTGTGCGCTTAAATCACTCACTCTTCAAGGGTATTCCCTCATAAACTGGACAGTGGCAACCCTATTACAACCTTCTCATTCACCAACTTGGAAAGCATTGCCACTGCAACTGAGGTGAAAGTCTTTGCAACACCTATTCTATCCGCCACCAGTGCTCCTGGCATATCAGCATTCCAACCCCATCTCCTCACGATGAACCAGATGGCCCAAACCTGGTGCGCCAAAGACATAGTTCCGGGCAGACTTGCAATAGGATACTTACGGCCTGGAACACGGTCAGCTTCTGATTGGCGAATAGGACGCTCAATTCGCAGCCTGACTGCTGCATCAAGACACTCGTGTTCAAATTCATTGTTGATTGTATTGAGAACAGTATTCAGCACTGAACTTGTATTTTCTGGATTGAGGACTTCCTCACCATCCTCCACTTGCACCTGAACCTCCCTTGCATTTTCGTCGGTGTTGTTTTCGTCCTCAATGATCTCTTCCAGTTGCTCAGATGTAACCTGGGCAGATAAGCTCATATTCTGGCGCTCCTGGAATCCATCTCAATGGTTGGTATTTCACAGAGAAGCAACCATTTGAATGAATACATGTGGATGGAATATAATCAATTCTATTCTTTCAATCAGAACTTACATTAATACAAGTATCATTCTCATGCCCACCATCCTCCTCTCCCTTCTCTTCTCCCTGTCTTCCACCCTCTTCAGAACCTTCCAAAGTCTATGTATAATGATTAGCAGTTGCTCACATCTAGCCTTAACACGGCTAGTACGGATTACCTTTGTTGGCCTAATTATGTGCTCGGCAATCTCCTTCCCTGTCGCTCTCATCATTTCTGCCACAAATATCTTCACATTATGTCCAAGGTTCAATTTTTAGCATTTGAAAGGTAACAGTTGTACGAAATCTGGCCATATATGTGGTCATTGATCATTTGCCTGTGTTAGTATATTCCCATATACTCTTCTTCCAATTCGTCCTGCTACAAGGTGCACTTGAACATGGAGGTGAGAATCTATGGCCATTTCGGCCCGCCATTTTTGTTGATGAAATCAACCAACTCTTCCCCGTGCCTCACATCTGTATACAAGGCTTGGAGTTATTTGGGGGCTAGAATCATATCTGTGCCATTCGACGCCCAGTGAATCATAACCGTGAACGATGTATTTGGCAACTCTGGGAGGTTACTTCTCGCATTTTTGCCGCTACGCTCTCCCACATCAGCAAAATGTAAATCGGTCTGGAAGCCACACGCAAACCTCCCAGATACCCCGGTCGACCTCACCAGTGCTTCTAAGTACTTCCAGATGCTCCCAGGCCCCCTGGAGCTAAGCAGAGTGCTCTCAGACTCTGCAAAAGCATACTCAGGTGCTCCTGAAAGCACCTGCAGCTATGGAGGTGCATTCACGATGCTACGAGATTTGACGTATAGGATAGTCAAATTCTGGAGCAGCTGAGACCACTGCACAGCTCTGCGGGAGACTTCGTGCCGTATTCTCACAGCAGTGGTTCTTGGGGTTCCATAACTGCATGGCATTTTCTGTATCATATTCGTCTTTGTTACAGTCAAAAGATTCGCTACATCATAATATAGCATGCAATATTCAAGTCTCGCTATATATATTCAGACGGTCAATCTGGCCGCAGATGGTAGTCGAGCATAATCGGAGAAGCACATCGAGACGCCCATTGAGAGAACTCAGACATGCACCACTTGGAGGCGGTTCTGGTGAAACGATGGAGCTAGAAGGCAGAGAGACCACCATCAACACTCTGCCGCACCTCACGAATCATCCAAACGAAATTCATGAGAGATAGCCGTTCTTGCTTGAGAAGCATTTGAGAAGGGTGAGAAGATATGATACTATCTGCCCGTGAGAATCCACGCAATTGCGTGGAACCAAGGAAAGAGTGAGTGAGACCACAAGTTGGGAAAGATAGAGTGTGTATTTTCTTTGAATGATAGGATAAGATGAAAATGAGATGATGTCTATCTACCAGGGGGTTTCCCTAATATATACTCCCCGTCACTCAATCCACCTCCGTGACCCCTATATCACCATACACCCGCCGGTCGCTCCTTAAAGATGTACTTAGAGGCCGTGATCGCGTGAGTTTGGAGATGCACCTGGAGACCACGATGGAGTGAACTCAGGGATGCATTTAGAGACCCTGATTGAGTTTGGAGATGTACTTGGAGGTCGTGACCGAGTGAGTTTGGAGATGCACTTGGAGGATGTGATTGAGCCAGTGTGGAGATGCATTTGGAGGCCGAGATCGAGTGAACTCACAGATTTACTTGGAGGCGGTGATCGAGCGAGTTTGGTGATGCACTTGGAGGCGGTATTTGAGCATATTGAGAGATCCACTTGGAGGCCATGATCGATCAAGATTGGAGGAGTACTTGGATGCTGTAGATCGGGAGTAAGGCGCAACAGGAGCTGAGACTCGATTCATTGGTTAACTCGTAATTGTGGCAATGTTGAAAGTTGAGTACGTCAACATTGGCCAAGACATGAGAAACTGGTTAGAAGCGGGAGACTGTCAATTTGGGGATGATGCGGTACTTGGTGAATGCTGTACTCGGTGTTAATTCTTGATCATGGCAGGGAGAGATAGAGAGGGATGACCTAACTTTGTGTTCTTAGGTGATGGTAGAGTTGAGCACAAGAAAGAGAGATATGAGATGAGAGGAGATGGGGGAAATCAGAATAGGAAACTGGAACTTACGAGGATTTTGTGTGCAAGTCGATTTACCATCCCCGATACGGCAGGCATGAGTCCCGATCCGGCGTGTAATCACACCGATACAATGTCTTCTAAACCAAATCAGCCAAGTTGTACCTGTGATTTCTCATATCCGCTCGTATCCTCCATATCGTTCTCATGTTCATCCCCCTTCTTTCTCTTTCTTGTCCACAACTCTACCATCATCGCAGAACACAAAGTTGAGTCATCCCTCTCTATCTCTCCATACCATGATCATGAGTTAACACCGAGTACAGCATTACACTGAGCGCAGCATACACTGAGTGCAGCATACACCGAGTACACCATACACCGAGTGCAGCAAACACTGAGCACAGCATATAGCCATGATTGTCTGTCGTCCCTGAATTCTCCGGATTACAAGTTGACCCCTGAATGTTGCTCCAGCTTCCGGCCCCATGCCTTCCTACAGATTGACCGCCATCAGCCAGCTCTCCATAAGAGCTTCAAAGGTAAAGTCACCTCGTTACAATCCTACGGTTCCGAGTTAGCAAACTGATTAAGAGAGTTTCATAAGCGCCCTGCGTGCCTCCCATCGACCGTCTCCACATCGACCACCTCCAACTCCTCGTTCACTCTTGCTCGATCAAAGCCTGCAAGGGCATCTCCAAACTCACTCGACCACAGCCTTGGAGTGCATCAGTTAGTTCACTCGATCATGGCCCCCACAAGTGCATCTCTAACCTCGCTTTATCATGGCCTCCAAGTGCATCTCCAAACTCGCTGCATTACGGCCTCCAAGTGCATCTCTGAGTTCACTCGATCTCGGCCTGAAAGTGCATCTCCAAACTCGCTCGATCGCAGCCTTGGAGTGTAACTCTGAGTTCACTCAACCGTCTTCGTCAGGCGCACCTCAAATTCCTCTCAAGCACCGCCTGCAGCCAGTCTAGATATACCGTGTGTAGATGGGTAGCTATATAGGTACATAGATACATAGATGAGAATACAAACTGAATACATGAGTTCTAAAAATCATTGAAAGATAAGTAGTAGCTATGATTTCCAGGCCCACCGGCAGCATTCCCAAAAAGGATGATGTTTTTCCCAGACTGGTCTACAGTGATTCGGGGTGCTCCCAGGCTTGTCATCGGCACTCCCAGGTGCTCCCAGGTGCACCTGAAGGCCACTGCATTAGACAAGTAAACACTGGGATTTGACCACCCTGGGATTCTGGTCCGACAACTCTCAGACACTCCCAGAGGCTCCCAGTGACTAGAATACATTTGGCTGATGTAGCTGCCCCATTGCCCTTTGGGGAAAGGACCGAAAGTATGGTTTGGAGAAGGGAATTCATCATTGTGGCAATTGAGTGACTATCGGCTAAACTTCCAGAGGATGATACTTGCGACTCAGGAAGATGAAATTGAGAGATGGGAAGCAAGGCAATATCTGGAAGATCAAGTGGTTCGAACCTCGAAAGGCGTCTTCTGTAATAAGAAATGCATCTCTCCGATGACTATTATCGTACCCGATATTCTTCAAACCATCTATCTCCCTATACTTAAGCATTTGATGAACTGGGAAACATCCTTCCTCGAACAACATTCCAGGATCGACACATTCAACCCGCTCTGGGAGATGATGCCTCAATATCCTGTCTTGGCTTGATTCAACAAGCCATATAGCCAGATGACCAAATTGAGTGGTAAGGAGATGATAGGACATGGGCATGTGATTGTTCAAGTTTTCGTGGTGACTCTTTTAAACCCTTCAGCAAGCCAACTGGATTCCCTACACAGATGACCTGTTGTGCATCAAGAACTTTGGATATCTGTAGCTTATGGCACAGTACGGGTACCAGACTGAGGCCACGATCGAGTCCATCGAGAATTTTCTGGAGGAGTTTCATCATCACACGGGTGTGTTTAGTAGATTCCACGCTAGTAAATCTACAAAGAAGGTCTCAGAAGCATTGAAAATGCAGCCTACTTTGGACCAACAGGCGGAACAGGAGAGAGACCCCACTTGGAACAATCTTTCTGCAGCTGCAAAGAGTTGTCACATTGGTGAAGATGAAATGCAGATCGAGTCAGAAATTGCACAACATGTTGTCAATGAATTGATTTTAACTTCGTGAAGATGCATCTCCTGAACCACTTCTCTGACCATATCCGCCAGCTGGGCAATCTCTGAGATGTAAGCTCTGAACTCCTAGAAGGAGTGATGATGGATCTTCAACAAGTGTACCAACCATCGAATGGTCATGAGGCCGCCTTCCCAATGTTGCGAATGATAGCCCAAAAGGAGGTGTTTCAGTATTGAGAGCTGAATGCAAACACTGCAACCAAACGTCACTATGATGATATGCCTCTAACCAAAGCGCCTATCAAGCGAATGACGAAAAACCCGCAACCAGAAATCAAGACCCTTGATGACATGGTGAAGTGGTGTGCAAGGCCAAAAGGGGAGCTACAGAATCACATTGCTTGGTGTGTCATGAGATATGCCAACTTCACAGACTAGGTCAATCACAATCAGTATTTGATTCGTCTCAATGATGCAAAGAACATTTGGTACAGTGCGGTAGCAATGCCGGTGACGCCTTTTCAATGCGACGAGCAAGCAGTTCATATGGTTCGTTGCACTCGGTCCACATTGTGGAGAAAGCATAAGTCACCAACAAATGATTCAGTGATTCCCAGGATGAGGACCAGTCTGGATAGCCACATGAAGTCGACTGTGGAATGCATACCCGCTTGGTTGATGTGGCATTTTGTAGCCAAGGATGCCGAATCGAGTTTTAATGGGCACTTGCCTTAGTTCAGACATTTGCAACATGGCCAATACATCAGACCACCGGTATGGTGATGGTCAAGGAGAGGAATCAACCTCCGATGCAACCCTTGCACGATGGATGCTACCATTGCAAGCCTCTTTTCTGAGTCAGACCAACTTATGTTGTCCCTTTCAGCGCAATCCAAGGAGCTTTACACCTTCTTCCGCTGACGCCGCAGCCAGAAAGCTCGCGGTGGTACTTGAGCAACACAATTGACATGAATCCATTCAATTTGTTTTACATGTAGAATATTCAACTCGATGCTTGAGGTATTCGTTGCAGAGATCTATTGAAATCTGATCAGCGTTTACTCCGGGTGTTTAATTTTTGCAATGACAGTTGTGCAAGCTTGTGTATAATCAACGTCTCAAGGGATATAAAAGTTTAGAATATGCTTGAAATCAATGGAACAGTTCATAAAACCTTCAAAACAATTCAAATAAAGAGAACCAACATGAACGAATCAAGAGCAATAAATCAGCTTATATGACTAAACACATTTTGAGATTTTGTGACGACGCGATCACGTGATTGAATGCTTCAAAGCATGGTGGAAGATTGCAAATACGCCACTTGGATCACTTGTGGAGAGTGTGGAGAAGAATCGGAGTGTGGGGTACATTTTCAGAAACCAATTTCACTTTTTGCTGATGATGTCAACATATGCACAATGTGAATCGGTCCAGAAGCCACATGCAAACCTCCCAGACACTCCCGTAGACCTCACCAGTCGATCTAAGTACTTTCAGATGCTCCCAGGCCCCCTAGAGCTTTGCAATGTGCTCTCAGACTGTGCAAGAGGATTCTCAGGTGCTCCTGAAAGCACCTGCAGTTAGGGAGGTGCATTCAGGACGGTCAATCTAGGATAATCAAATTTTCGAGCAGCTGAGCGCTCTGCGCAGGTCTGCAGCAGACTTCGAGAGCTGAGGAGACCTCAGCGCGGAATCGCGGGAGACTTCGAGAGCACCTGAGACCTCTGGGCAAGCTCTGCAGGAGACTTGGTGCCATATTCTCACACCAGTGGTTCTGAGGGTTCCACCACCACAAGGAATTTTGTTTATCATATTCGTCTTTGTTACAGTCACGAGATTCACTACATCGTAATATGGCATATACGATCTAAATCTCTCTATATATAGAGGTACGGAAATACAGGGATACCGGAGATGGACTCAGGGACAGAGAGTATATATCAGGGAGACTCCGGGGTAGATAGACATCATTGCAATATACGAAATACATATGCTTCCTTTCCCTGCTCTTGGTCTCACATACCCTTGCCGAGCTTTCATAGATCCACTCAATTTGTGTGGTTCATCATGACCGGATATCCCATTATATACTTTTACCCTCTTTCTACTCTCCTCAAGCCAGAACAGCTGTTGCTGAACAAGTCTCTTCGGACGCTATGCGATGTGCAGCGGAGAGTTGATGATAGGCTAGCAGCCATTTAGCTCCATCGTTTCACCACACCGTGATCGAGTAGATTTAGACATCCCCTCTGAGGCAGTGATCATGCGAACTTTGATGCCATAATCTAGCAAGTATGGTGATATGCACTTGGAGGCCATGAGAGTGTGAACTTAGAGGCCGTATCGAGAGAGTTTGGAGATGCACTTGGAGGCCATGATTGTGCAAACGTGGAGGCCATAATCCAGCGAGTTGAGAGAGGCACTTAGAAGCTGTAATCGAGTGGGTCTAGAGATATGCACTTGGGGGCTATGAGAATGACAACTTAGAGGCCGTAATCGAGCGAGTTTGAAGATGCACTTGGAGGCCATGATGTTGCAAACTTGGAGCCAATAATCCAGCGAGTTTAGAGATGCACTTGGATGCCATGATCGAGCGAGTTTGGAGATATGAACTTGGAGGCAACGAGAGTGCAAACTTCATGGCTGTGATTGAGCGAGTTTGAAATGCACTTGGGGGCCATGATTGAGCGAGTTTGGAGATGCACTTGGAGGCCATGATTGAGCGGGGTTGCAGGAGTACTTGGAGGCGGTCAATCTGGAGGCGGTAGTTCGGGAGGGAGGCGAGAGAGGAGCTGAGAGATTATTCATTGGTGAACTCATAATTGTGGGAATGTAGAGAATTGAGTACAACATGGTCTGCAGAGAGATGAGAGACTGGTTGGGAGCCGGAGACAGTTGATCATGGGATGATGCAGTATGCGGTGTATGCAGTACTCAGTGTATGCATTGCTCGGTGTATGCTGTACTCGGTGCATGATGACCTCGCTGTACGCTGTACCCGTTGTCTGCTGTACTTCATCTATGCGGTACTCAGTGTTAACTCTTGATCATTGCATGGAGAGATAGAGGGGGATGACTTAACGTCGTGTTCTTAGGTGATGGTAGAGTTGAAGACAAGATAGAGAGAGATGAGAGGAGACGGGGGAGATGATCATGAGAAACTGGGACTTAGGAGAAGTTTGTGTGCGAGTCAATTTACCATCCCCGATACACCAGGTAGGGGTCACAAGCTGGCGCATATTAACACCGATATGAGGTCTTCCCAACACAATCAAGCACGTTGTATCCCTGATTTCTCGTATCCGCTTGTATCCTCCACATCATTCTCACCTTCATCCCCCATCACCCCCTTTCTCATCTGCAACTCAACCATCGTCGCTGAACACAATGTTAAGTCATCCATCTCTCTCTCTCCATGCCATGATCATCATGAGTCGACACCGAGTACAGCATTCACCGAGTATAGCAAACACCATGTCCAGCATACACTGAGTACAGCATTCACCAAGTACAGCATGGACCATGTACAGCATACACCAAGTAGAGTATACACCAAGTACAGCATACACCAAATACAGCATACACCAAGTACAGCATACACCAACTACAGCATAAACCAAGTACAGCATACACCGAGTACAGCATAAACCAAGTACAGCATACACCAAGTACAGCATACACTGAGTACAGCATACACTGATTACAGCATCTACCCAAGATTGTTGGAATTCCCTTCATTCACATGATTCCGAATCGACCCCTGAATGTAGCTTCAGCTTCTGGCATACCTCCGTACACAATCGACTCCCATCAGCCAGCTCTCCATGAGAGCTCAAAGGCATAGTCACTTTGTCACATTCCCACAGTTACAAGTTAACTAACAGATGAATTGAGTATGAGCACCCGGCGTGCCATCCATTGTCCACCTCCAAGTACTCGTCCAATATCGCTCAACCATGGCCTCCAAGGACATCTCCAAACTCCCTTGATCACGGCCTCCAACTGTATCTCCAAACTCGCTCCATTACAGCCTCCAAGTTCGCACAATCATAAACTCCAAGTGCATCTCCAAGCTTGTGTGATTACGGCCTGCAAGTACATCTCCAAACACGCTCAATTACGGCCTCCAGGTTAGTATGATCATCGCCCCCACGGGCATATTGCCAAAGTTGCTCAATCACACCCTCCATGTGTATCTCTGAACTCGCTCGATTACAGCCTCAAAGTTGGCATGGGGATGGCCCCCAAATGCGTATCTTCAACCTCGCTCGATCACAGCCTCCAAGTGTATCGCCAAACTCGCTTGATTATGTCCTCCAAGTTCGCACGAGCATGGCCTCCAAGCGCATCTCCAAACTCCTTCGATCAGGATCTTGGAGTGCATCTCTAAGTTTACTCAATCATGGCATTGAAGTGTATCACCAAATACGCTCCATTAGCGCCTCCAAGTGAATCTCCGAACTCGCTCGATCATGGTGTCAGAGTGTTTCTCTGAGTTCACTCGACCGTCATTTTCAGGTGCACCTCCAATTCCTCTCAAGCACCGCCTGCTGTCAGTCCCGATATTCCGTCTGTTCATGGGTAGCTATATAGAAAGATAGATGAGAATACAAACTGAATACATGAGTTTTAAAAATTGTTGAACGATAAGTAGTAGCTATGATATCCAAGCTCACCAGCAATGTACCCAAAGAACATGTCGTTTTTCTCAGACTGCTTTATAGTGATTGGAGGTGCTCCCAGGCTTGTTGCTGGCGCTCGCAGGTGCTCCTAGGCTTTTCATCGGCACTCCCAGACATGTCATCGGCTCTCTCAGACTTGTTGTGGTCAACACTCCGAGGTGCTCCCAGGTGCGCCCAAAGTTCTCTCCAGCACTCCGAGGTGTACCCAAAGTTATCACAATCACTCCTATGTTACTCCCGTACCACGCATCAGAGATGTCAGTTAATCTGAAGGCCGGCCGGAATTCCCTCCTTGGGTCTGATACTCTCCTGACATTGACACATCTAAGTTTACACTCCACATCCTCTCAGACACTCCTGGAGGCTTCCAGAGACTGAAAAACATTTTTCTGATGAATATATCGCAATTAGCCGCAGCATCTCTGAATGCGAGGATAAATATTCCAACCCAAAATGCAGGAACAGACATAGGAACTGACGGGTCTACCCTAGCTCGCAGAAAATTGCAGGTTGACAAGTATGGGTCCGGGTTTGGCCCACCAAGAAGCAGCGGGTTGGGTTTTTAGACGGATCTGGAGCTCAACCAGCCCATTTTTGCAGTCCAAACCCACACTGCTGGCAGGTTACCTGGACCTATTGCTACCACTAATATCATTCGTTTAAGCACCATTCTAGAGGCTGTACACTTTCTTCCGCTGACACTGCAGCCTGATAGCCTGTGGTCGCACTCGAGGCGACTTGATTGCATTGAATGAGTTGAATTTGTTTGACCTGTCAATTTTGTGATTCGATGCTTGAAGTAATTGTTGCAGCAAAATATACCAATATGCTTTTTGTTTGCTCTGCGTGTCTGAATTTTGGTTATGGGCATTGTGGAAGCTTGTGTATAATCGATGCCTCAAAGGATTCAGTTGTTAAGACTATTCTTGAAATCGATGGAACGGTTCCAACAACCATTGAAACGATTAAAATCTAGAAGACCAATGTCATAGATACAAGTGCAGTAAAATGGGTTGAATAACATAAGATGTTTTGAAAGGTCGTGACGACACGATCACATTTGGAGGTATATTGGAAGATTGCAAATCAGTTACTTGGATTATATGTGGAGAATGTAGAGATGGATTGGTGGGTGAGGTTCATTTTCAGATACCAATTTCGCTTTTTAGTGATACAGATGCTCAGGAAAACCATGGAAAAATGTGTCATACATTGTAAACATGCAATGATGCATCTTTTGAGCCATGTATCTAGGTTGATTCAGCAAATGAATTCACATGACAATTTTACCACTATTAGTTCTGAAAGGCCTTATATCGCCAACATGATAGAGGCCTGTCAATCCTCCAACAAAGTCAATTACAATCAACAGAAGCTGGTGCATAATGACCACTGTACTGGTCATGACTATGTTGAGGAGACACTTTCGTATCTGGCACTCCAAGACTGGTATCATATGAACTCTGTCAACGTTGTCTACCTACTATTCGGTACTGATAAATTGTGAAATAGATGCAAAGCCTATCTCACACATCTCCAGACTCTTCTGTTGAAGCCCTGTTTACGCCCTGCATCACAGATGGTATATCCATTGAGAGAGACACACATTCACAAAGTGAGCAGAATTATCAAATTCAGCTCACTCAGAGATGAATCAGAAGATTTTGCAATTTGCGACCTTGGGCAGCTCCCCTATTCACAAATTGAAGAGGACTTGGGACATGATCCTAGTCGACTGGTGCTCCGATATGATCAGAATATACTCATTGACAGTATATGTATTCAACTGAAGAAGAAGTTGTTGTATTACCGTCAATTATTTCACAGCCCTATATCTATTGAGCGTTTGGCACTAGATTGCAAGACAGAATATAAGAATGCCACCAAGGGATCATGCTTGAAGTTCATAACATCTGGGTCCAGTATAGGCAAATTGAAGGGAATCACCTCGATAACACTTTCTGAGGATGAATTTCTTATTTTCCTGTATTATACTGCAGCTGGACTCTACCATATTAGATCCTCCAATTTCCGGAGTGGCTGCCAGCTGGAAAGGCATTATTGACCTTTTCTAAGAGGTTCAAAAAGACTCAACAATGGGTATTGTGTGCTCAAGCTCCAGAATATGCAGTGGTGTGTAACACCGGAATATCCACCCTAAGTCCTATTCAGTAGATGCCCCTGATGACTTCCGGACTAATAAAGAGAAGAATAATTGAAGCTTCACTCATGATGGGTATAAGTATTACCACCCAAGCGACCAAGGTAACAGTTCCATTTGCTGCTCCCAAAAAATAGAAACGACTAAAGAGTATTGTCTGAGGCTAGCTGTATACTGATGTACACGACTCAAAAGTTTCCTGCAAGAAGTATGGACAAACACACTATTGGGTTGCTCTCAGACTTCCTTTGTACTTGTTCAGTATCATCCCAGTGACCGGCACACAAATCCCAGGACTGATTGTTTTCGAATGCGACAGCTCCAAGTATCGACTTGTCTTATATGCAACCGCAAAGTGGTTTCGACTCAGCAGAAGGTGTAGTGCCAACTCAAGAGTATCCTAGCAGAGGTATCCTTCAAACCACCATGTTATCAGGCTGGTTCCTCAGGCTTTCTTCGGACTACAAAGTACAGTCTTGCTCTCCTCCCAATCAACGACTTGCTTCAACAAAGGTACTCGGAATAACCAAGTATATAGAGTTATAGGTTTCACAGTGATATTGAACTGAAGAGGAAGGTACAACTCTGGACTTCAATAGGGAAGTATCCTCATTCACTTCGATACAGAACTTCATCAGCAAAATACATTTTAGTCTCTGGAAGACTCCAGGAGTAGCTGAGAGGATGTGGAGTGTAAAGTTAGAAGCCTTAATTTCAGGAGAGTATCAGACCTTAGTAGGGCATTGCAGCTGGCCTTCAGAGTAACTGGGATCTCTGGTGACCGGTACAGGAGTAACTGGGAGTGATTGTGATAAGTTTGGGACCACATCGGAGTGCCGGAGAGAACTCTGGGTGCACCTGGAAGTGTCGCCAAACCTTTGCAGAAATCACAAACAAACTGTGAGATATGCCTGGGTTGGTATGGATAGTGATTGGGTGGGCTGCAGGAGTTATCGAAGACTCTCCAGATGTCCACAAGCAATCGATTTCCCTCAAAGGTGAATATGATATATGTATCATTGTTCATTATCAATTCTGAATCATACTAGCTACCATCTTCTTCAACACTGTATTTATCGCCTCACTACATTTTGGTACCAAAGAAAATGGCTGGTGATTCAAACACGAATGCAGGCACACCGAAACAATGACCCGACTCAACAGTCCAATGATATCAATGAAACATGTTGGCGATGTCATCCGCTACTAGTGTTAGCAATGGGTCCGGGTTCGGACCGGACAAACGGTTCGGTTCGGTTCCAGAACCGTCCAAACACCCGACCCACAGTGTCTTGGGGGGCCAAACCAGGACTCGTACCCGTCAACCCGTGGGTTTTGCCGGGTTTGGATAGACCCGTCGGTGCCAATCTCCGGTTCTGTGTTTCGGGTTTTTCTATTTATGGTCGCATTTAGATACCCTACTGTTAATCGCAAAATATTAACTTTTGCACATCATTGACCTTTTCGGATGAATCGGCAGCCTTTATAACTACACACAAGAGAGACACGCTCCTGGCCCCATCCTGAACCTGATAGTCAACGGCGCGTCAATGATTTTTGGTCTTGCATCATGAGTAATCTAGATGGCGATTGGATGCAAACGATCATAAACAATGTATTGGCGGTATTCCAACCCAAAAGAGAAAGAAATACGCTCGCTGCCCCATTCTGAAAATGAGCGTCAACGGAGCGTCAACGATTTTTGGCCTTGCAGAATGGTTAATCAAAGCGCGGGATAGCCACTAATGTCTATATATGGAGTTTTGACGGGTTTTATTGGCTAAAACGTTTAGGATCACTGAGTTGCAGCATTGAAAATGAATTAAGTTGTGATTGTCCGGGAGGCTGTCGCCGGACGACCTCTTGCTTATTAGCCTAGAAAGGCAGCCAAAACCTGGTTTATAGATCTCTACGATCATTTACCACCAAGATTACCCAAGATTCAACACCAAAAATCATTGTCGCTCTGTTGACGCTCATTGTCAAGATGGGACAGGGAGAGTGTAGCATTCTCTTTTGCCTAAAGAGGCAGCCAATACAATGATTATAGATAACAATGGTTAGTTCACATTTTAATAACCTGACTTACAGGACGAAAAATCGTTGACGCTCCGTTGACGCTCATTTTGCCACACACGTATCCGCATTATGCAACCAGTTACTTTGGCATAGATTATCAAGTACAGTGTTTTGACAGTCGTTCTATCCGTTTGATGTATGTTTTCATTATCACTACATTGTTCTTTAATTGTGCATATCAATATATTCTTTAAAATATACAGTCCAGTGTCCCTCCCGTTACTTTCAATCAATTCTCGTCCCCACCCTCGGATTCGCCCAAAAGGCTGCTGCCGTCTACGAAATCAATGTCAGCGGTATTTCCACGCAGCAGATAGTGTACTCAGCAAATCTGGATTATAATCTTTATCGCGCTTGCTTTCCTTGGCAAATGCATTATGATTGTAAAATTG
>Ga0307512_10002852_pt1 | contig 21036 bp, 28 predicted proteins | sample 14_EM_MG_FD_200267 | JGI IMG/M metagenome (GOLD analysis project Ga0307512, IMG submission 200267) | Populus trichocarpa ectomycorrhiza microbial communities from riparian zone in the Pacific Northwest, United States - 14_EM | ecosystem: Host-associated > Plants > Roots > Unclassified | place... | reverse complement strand
CTCCGGCCGGACTTTGCTCGCCCCATCTCGCTCGTTCGCCAACCGATACGAGGATAAGCCACCGCCCGCCTGTCGCGGAGTCAGGTAGGTGTATTGTTACGGTAAGGAAACGAAAATGATATATGTACATTATACAAATATGTATATGACTCTTTGACAGTTGGCAGCTCACCCAAGAGTCAGCTGCTCCTCCCCGGAGAGATTCGCCATCCCTTCCCCTCTCGCCCCGGTTAGCGTCGTGTCATTTGTGCTTGTGCCGATGACCGATGCGATGCTCACCTTATGATCGCTCATCGCTCATACCTCCTGACGCGTGACGTCTTGACACCCTTTGGTCCCTCTTACCCGAGGTTCTAGAACGCGGCAAAGTCCGGCGTAAATGGGACTTGTCGATGTGAAATTTGAAATTTATCTTGTGTGGGCGCTTACGAATGGGATGGGCCAAATAGCCCGTTAAGGGCAACCCTCTAAAGGCTCCGAACCTGGCACAACAACAACAACGCATTCTCAACCCAACTGGGCGCTGCCGACTGCTCGGAAACCTTGGTCACTTTGGTCCTTTGGCATATCCGATTATCCAAATTCAACCTTACAAGGCCATCACACAATCACCTGGCCTTTTCCGTCCTGTCCTATCATATTCCACCCATCTTGATCCCACTGGGCCTCTTCCGACTGGCGGGCGGGCCTTCCCCCTCTCAAGTTCATCTTCGCTCTGCTGCTCCTCTTCCCTACTCCAATTCCTTCTGATTAGCTTTTTTTAATCTTATCCACCCTCGGTGATTGCAAGACTTGACCTACCCCGTCCTCCACGGCTCGTTACTTATACGCGACGTCTCTCGTAAGCAGCGCCTGATTGGTTAGTGTCCAGTCTAGCCCTGCCCTTTCAGTAGGACTCGGCGATTGGTCCATGATACGCACGACGTCCATGCGCCGCCATGCCCTACTTCTCGTTGCGCAACACACACACATATTGGGCCTCGTTGCGGCGCAATTGCAATGATATCCCACACCACCACACACCCCTTAGTTGGACAGAACGCTGCTCTCCGTTGGCCGTGCGATCCCGCACACACGCTAGACTATATCCCTCATTCCGCTGCCGTGCTTTTCGTGGGCGGCATTCCTGTGTTCGCTTTCCGCTCAATCGTTGCTATTCGCCAGCCAATTGCGTTCCGTCGCCGTATCTACGGCAATATTCCAAATTCAAGATAGCAGACGTCTTCTTTCTCCCCCTACCCTCAGCTCGACGGGTTCGCGCAGCGATGCTCTGCAGGATACTTCTTCCTCCATGTGGTGCTTTTCGAAACACAAGCCCGCCATAATCTCGGAAAGAATCCCCTCTCTCCCACGTCCTTTCCGCCTCGGAGCACTCGTCGAACGTCGAACTTCCAACTGATAACAAACCTCACGCCACCGCCGCGTTTGGTACCTACCTTATTGACTCGACCTCAGCCACCGACCAGTGTACCGGACTGACGTATCGTCACCGTCACGCCCTCCCCCATTGGTTGTCCAGCCCCCGACTGGATGACTCACTAGCCGCGGCGCGCAACGCCACCGTCCTTAGCGCAGTGCTACTTCAAGTTGCAATTGCTGCCCCATTAACGATCAATTAGATCGACCTCCGGCAGAACCTCACACCACCACACTATTCCCTTTCCATCCCGCGATCAGTCAGCCCCTGAGCAAATCGAAATCCCGTCTTATCAGGGTCGGTTTACATCCCGATGGTCGCGCCGCTCCTGCCCGTTGAAACGTGGCGCGCACACATGCGGGCATGCCACACGCATGCAGGCTGCAGCATGCACGCACTAGACTCTTAGAGCGGATACTGCCGCCGCGCCTCGTTTTGCTAAGTCAATGTCGACCTTCTTGATCGCAATATCGAAAAGTGGCGCAAAATAACAGAACGCCGAGACTTCCAACCCACACATTTAATTTTTTTTTTTTCTATTTCATAAATGATGATGAGATCTGTAACTTGGAAGCCGTGAAAGGAGGGGAATACAGTAAAATGAATGTCCTGTGCAAAGTAATATATTGTTCCACTTGTCGGCTGTCATTCGAAATTTACGTGAAACGATTGCACATATCAGTGTATCATAAGCAGTGGGGTGATGTGACTTCTGCGATCCGAGAGATGGATGGATGCCTTCCCCTTTCATTCTGGAAAGTCCAGGTGTTACACCTGTTGTCAAGTTGCGGAGCTGGGTGCTTCTGAGTTCTACAACCAGAGCCTCGAGCGGCGACAGCTGGACGAATAAAAACGGACCAAAGGAGTGTCCTGTGTCCTTGTCCCTCTGAAACGCCCTAATGCAGACACGCCGTGCGCCACATGTGCCATAGAGCAGTGAACTCGGTCCCGTCAAATCACTTGGCACAAAGGTTGCTTTGAATGGTTGCGCTGGACGGCAGAACTATCGTAAGCGAAACAAAAAACATCGAATGAAATGGACGGGATCTCCTGACGTTATACAAAGCGACCAATCACCAACCAGCACCCAGCATCCAGCACCACCACCAAAGAACCAACCAGACTGGTGCCGCGGTGATAAGGGAGAAATGGTGATGAATCATCAGCATGACAACGCAGAGTTGCGTGACCTCACGCAAAGCATAGATTTTTGAATTGAGAAACAAGGGAAGAAGAGCCAAAAAAAAAAAAAAGAATAGGACCCGACCGAACGACCGACCGACTGACCGACCGACTACTCAACGGGGCTGAAGAGCCTCCGCAGTGGATCAGAGAGGCCAGAGTGGTCCGTCCGCAACCGGCGGCCGCGGAGCGCGCGGCAACAACAACACAACAACCCCACCGACGACGGGCGTCCCGAGTCAGGGTGCTGCCGTCGCCGCCGCCGCCGCGGCGCCGCTTTTCTTGCGCTTTTTTCTGTCGGCGGTCCGTGCACCAGCAGTTGTGGTGGGCTCGTGAGGATCGTCTCTTTCTCTCTTGAGGTTCTGGCGCCGCGTCCCCCGGTTGCTGTCAGCGTTAGCTTCTCGCTGCTGAGCTGGGCGCGATCCGTCCCTACGGGCGACGTCATCGGACGGGTCATCCACTCCCGCAGGTTTAAGGAATTTAAGGGGGGCTGGAGGGGATCCAGCCGTGTCGATGTCGATCTTGATCACCTTACTTTTCCTGGGTGATGGTGCGGGCGACGGTGGCGCACTCGTGTTGTTATTGCTCGTCGTCGGAGCTGGGGTATCACCGTCCTCTTCCGTTTTGGCGGTCGTCGTGATTTTGATCTCGCGTAGGCCGGACGGTGCTTCGCGGATGAGTTCCCGAGCGCTTTTGGCATTGCGGGATTTGGCTCGTTTAGTTTCTTTCGTCGAAGAGGAGCCAGGCCCGAAGCTCGATATCGACGTAAGCCGTTTCGAGACTGGGTGATGTTCTATTTTTGTGGGGTGGTCGTGGTGGTGGATACCTTGCCGAGCGACGGAAGACGACCCACGGGTACTGTTGTTGTTGTTGTCGTCCAGGGGAAGCTGCTGAAAATGGATCTTTGTGTCAGGTGAGCATGCCCACGGAGAGGGTCATGGGCGCACTTCTACTTCTTTGACCTCCTGACCTCGTTTGTTCCATGTTCTCCGACCTCGAGGCTTGACAGGTTGTGCTGGCGATCCCGAAGCATCCGCACCAGATAAAACGAAAGGGATGTATGACGCTTCATGCGTCACGAGTGAGCTAGGGGTGCGTCAAGGAAAATGAAAATTTTGATTCGATGGGGGGTACCTCGATGATGGCTCTGAGGTCATCCCCCACATATCCTTGACCTCCCTCGATACCTCCCAGTACGAGTCATCCTTGGCGAGGATCGTTTCCACGGATTTGACTTCAAATTCCTGCTCAGCACGCCGGGCATTTTGCATAAAGCGAAGGTTAAGGGTCCCTTTGCTGATTGCCGCGGTCATAGTGAAGAGAGGTTGAGGGTAACAAATGGCCTGGGTGATGCTCAACGCCCTCGATGGCCGACGCGCGACTGCATCACGTGATTACAGAGTCATCCTTTTTTTTTTTTTTTTGGGATTCCACTAACGTACATAGTCATCCTAGGTGTGTGTTGTACTCTATTCGTTACAGCCATCTAATCTCACACGAGGAAAGCAGCAGCACATCGTAGGCCATCGTCCGAGTCTCACGGCGCCAACTACTGCCGAACCTCTTCCAAGAGGACATCTCAGAACGCACTCAGATAATTGTCTTTGAGGCTACTATATCTGTGTCAGGGTGACATGTCAAGTCCTCGGCGATGCTGTCAGTTTTGACAGTGCATACGCAATAAATAATGCTCCTCCCACGGTGGCCATGAAGTGGGCCTTCCGACCGACATTAGAGTGTGTCATCCTCGGCGAGGGAATTGTGGTGGTCCGTCCAGCACGGAAAATATAGTCGAATGTCCAGTGGCGTTATTCCTCGAACAACAAATGGGCTTACTGTTCGATGGCTTCATTATGTACTTGTCGCGCAAATATCGCGTCAGCGGTGGCCAACAACCAGACATCGGACGCTGAGGTAGAGTAAGAAGTTACCCAGTTCTCTGCGACGTTGTGTTCGCTGACAATCCTCCCTAGGCTATGCGTACTCCACAGTATTAGTGCCTTCATAACTGGTGCGACAGACGCGATGGAAAATTAGAGCGCTAGATCCGGTGGCCGGGGATACTCTTCCACCGGAGATGCATCACGGCTTTCTCCAGCTTATGATGGATGATCGCGAGCGAATATGCCATGCGGCGTCCAGTCCATATAGTTTCCAGCATCCAACATATTGAACGACTACTGTAGCCGAAATTCAGTGAAAGATCTCCTTGAATTTCCATGGCACAGGCACAAGATTCACCCGGAGGTCCAGCCTCAATTGCCAATTCATTGTACCAGCCCCGAGAGAAACAATGGAAGGTTTATGGTACACCCCCGGTATCCTGCTTTTGCCGTCGGGTTGCCAGAGGCCATCGGGCTGGTGCCAGGGGTAATCTCTGGGGACGTCGTCGCACAAGAAACTGATCATGAACATGAAACTTGTCTTCCTGAGACCGTGGCTCGCTGCAAGATGGAAAGTCCACCACGGGTATTTGCGGCGGCGCTGTGGGAGAACTCGGAGGAACGCTGCAGGTGAGACATACCGTTACCGGCATATCACACATTTTCATCGACATCCATTCAGCACCGTACGGCCTACTTTGTGGATCATGACAGCCCGCTGTCAGAACCCTTTGCACGTGGTGATGAACGCTGAGGGTCTTTCGGGAATTGGGACTGCAGGCGCCCAATTTGTGGCAATGAAGGGGTGGGCATTGCGCGAAGGACGAACGACTTTGTTCGTGGATTGGATAGATGAGTGATGGGACAAATCTAAAGAAGGTATGTCCAAACGGTAACAGCGCTAGCTCCGTGACAGTCGAATTACTTCCGAAGCTTCATTTCGCAGAAAACGTCGCGTCAGATATTCAGCCAAAACGTAGGGTTTGCGATGAACGCCCAACGGATTATCTGTTGTCATCATCAATCAAAGAAGAACTTTTCTTTCGTGAGTTGCTGATGATCTCTTACTACACCCTCCACTCTGATATTGCTGAGAACCGAGCAAGGACGTACGTTTCCATCGGAACTTGGCGGAATCCTGGAGGTCGTTTTAGACTTTGCCGTAAAGTGCGTCATATAACGAGACTGAATAGTGATCGCACGACCACAGGCACTTCCACCCCTCGTCGAAGTTGAAGTATTTTTACGTGTATGATGGGATATGTGATGTACAGTACGCACAACGGTGCGACAATGCACAAGATGCCGTACGCGTTCCGAATGGGTGAGAGGCGGCCCACGGCGGCCCACGCCAATGGATCGCGGGCAGTGGCAGGGAAGTGCTCCTTGTCCGTCTGTTACTGTTCCAAGCCATCATTTACGGGCTAATATTCCGTGGCCCAACTGAACTTTACACATCCGCAGACTGCCGTGGACGAACAGTCAATTAGCGCAGAGAGAGCCCTTCAAATCGGAAGAACTTCTCAAGCGTCGCACCGGGGTAATCCGTACCAACCGGTCGACCGCATGGTCCACACCGAAGGCCGGGATTCGGCTCTTGGACGGAAGCTATCTTGCTACTTCGAAACCAAAAAAAAAAAGGCAGAGGCTAAGGATGCATAGCATAGTACATCCTTTTGCTTTTTCTTTGTCTTTGTCTTTATCATGTGCTCGGCTCCCAGTGTGTCACGCATTGGCAGGTGAAACACCGATAGTGGCCGCCCTCGTCCTGGTCGAGTATTATACCAGTGGAACAGAGTTTCGGGCTGCAATGCGGAGAAGCCCGAGCCCGAGCGCAAGCGTGATCCAGAAAGGTCTTTTTAATATTTCCGAACACGGTGATAGCGCTTCAGCAATCCAAAATCTTCGATCTGGGTTCGAGAATGGAGACTCGACAGTATGTATACATGTGGTACGTATAACCTTGGCGCTGGAGCGCAGCTTAGGTGGCCCGACTACGGGCAATTCGCGCGCGACACCAATTGCTGAGATGCCTTCTCTCGTAGCCGTCGCGTGTCGACGTACCGTATCATATAGTACTGCAAGATGCCGCCAATCATTGGCTTAGCGTAGCGCAATTAGCTCCGTACGCGCCTGATTTTTTTTTCCCAAGATTACATGACCAGAACAAGCGCTGCCAACTGCCAAGGAGCGAATCGAAGCGTACTGTCTGTTTTCGTTAACATTGATTGACGCGAGCGCCGTACGTATATTCGTTAATTGGATATCTGGCCACATGACAGGGACGCGGGGGTGTCCAGACAATACTGTACCGTATGACATGATGACACGCGTCCGTGAGAGTAAGGAAAAATGCGTTGGGGCTGACACAAGGTGCGCGGGCGAGGCCCAACAACCGAGCCCCTTAGGCTATGCGACTTTGTTTCACGCGAGGTTCCCATTCTGGCTACGTGGTCGAGTTTCAAATAAGGGCCCCCTCGATCACCCTCGGCTTGAAGGTCAGCCTGGATGGTTTTTCTGTTTCACCCTGCCACTGATCGGCAAGTGCACGCCCGATTCAAGCGGATCGGGATACAATTTAATTCTGCGCTCTTGGATTGACCTTTTCCCCGAGTTGGTGGTACAGTACTGTACATGAGCTTGATACAATTTGGGCATAATGAAACTGGCAGGGCGAAAGACGAAGAAAAAACCCAAATGTATATCTTGATGAGATGCGCCCGACAAAAGATCGATATGCAAACCGCTTAGTCGTTGAGTTGGTCCCTGAAACCCTTCTCGCTCTCCACCTCTCCCGGGATTTCCTCGAGCTGAAGTAAAAGGGTCATGAGCCGTCCGTAACGTGAAGTAGGAAGGGACCCCGTACCTGATCGAGGTCGATAAGAGCTTGCCCAATTACATCAATGGCTTGCTGGAGGTCCTCCTCAGAGATGACCAACGGAGGAGTGAAGCGAACACTTTCGAAATAGCACACGTCAGCATCTTCTCCAGCCTTTTCGGGATCAAAAAGCAAAGCATACATGTTCACGTGGGTGGGCTTGGCCAACACCCCTCGGCTTTTGAGTAGCAAGCAAAATTGCCACGCTGTGCGCGCGCGGGAGCTCGCGCTCTCGTCGATAACGATGGCGTTGAACAACCCACGCCCACGGACTTCTTTGACCAGCGGCGAGCGCAGCGAGCGAATGCCGCTCCGGAACTGCTCGCCGAGTCGTTGCGCGCGCTCCGCGAGGTTCTCCTCTATCAGCACGTCCAGTGCGGTCATCGCTACTGCGCAAGCAAGCGGGTTCCTATTTATGTTTGTGTACGCGCGTGAGACAAGAAAGATGAAGGTATGGGGGACAAGCCGCACCCGCCGTAGGTACTACCGTGCTCGCCCGGTCGTATACAAAGCATGACATCCTTATCCGCGAGCACAGCGGATACAGGATACACGCCTCCCGAGAGAGCTTTTCCAAGAAGCACTATGTCGGGGCGAATGCCTTCGTGCTCTACGCACAACATTCTGCCCGTCCGACAAAGGCCCTAATTCAATCCAGACTCAACACAATCGTTATTTGGAAAGTAAACGTTTGCCTTACGGTTTGTATCTCATCACAGATGAGCAACACGTTATGTTTTGTACACAACTCGCGGACCTGACGAAAGTATCCTTCGGGCGGGACAACGATTCCCGCCTCTCCTTGAATTGGTTCGATGAGGAATGCGGCGACGTGTTCGCCATGCAGCTCGAGCGCTCGTCGGATGTCATCGATCTCGCCATATCGGATAGTCTTGGTCGCATCACCGTCACGGTACGTCGGCCCTACACCCTCGAGGTATGGTCCGAATCCATTCCGGCTCTCCGGGTCCGTGCTCATGCTGCACCATTTCGCTTCATCAGCATGTGACAGACAGCCTAGAAGGGTTAATCTCTCACCTGATGACAGCGATCGTGCGCCCGTGGAAGTTGCCTGCAGCGCTGAAAACGATCGCACGACCCTCCGGTACCCCCTTCTTTTCGTAGGCCCACTTACGGGCAAGCTTGATGCCCGTCTCAACGGCTTCTGCCCCCGTGTTCATGGGTAGGACCATCCCGTACCCAAATAACTTGGTAACCTTCTCTGCGAAGGTACCAAAAACGGAGTTGTAGAAGGCCCGCGACGACAGGGTCAGTCGCTGGGCCTGATGGACCAAGGTTGCCACGATGCGTTCGTGGCAGTGGCCTTGGTTGACGGCACTGTGTCAGGGGTAAGAATCAGCGTTCCACGCGGCATACAGAGAAGTGTAAGCTCGACGATTCGCGCACACAAAGTCGGAAAGGAGTAAGGATCAGAGAACGAGATGAATGCTGACCCATATGCCGACAGCATGTCGGTGAACTTATTCCCTTCCGGATCCCATACACTTTGCCCGATAAGCATCAGCTGTGCTGGCCAGGTCATTGCCCAACCATAACAGAGCCACTCACTTGGCACCAGATGCGCGATCGAAGACGACCGGAACGGGGTGATAGCTGGCAGGGACCGGTTAGCGGCCAAATGGACACAGAACCAAGAGAAGTTCTTACTTGTGTGCTCCACATTCATGCTCGAGGCGAATAACGTCTGCGGAAGACAGATGAGAATGCGTGTCCTCTGACTGGGCTCCTGGCTCGGCTGTAGCAGCCGCGGTAGCCGTGGAGGTGTTTTTGCCGTTGGCATGTGGGGAGGAGCCGTCATCGTGGGGTCGGTGTGCTACTGGTGCCATGTCTGACGAATGCTCGTTTGCCACGAATTCGAGCTGAGGGGGTGGATTAAGTTTGGTTGCAAAGGCGAGACCGAGACAGAGGGCGAAGGAGAGGGCGGCGGGGCGCTTTATAAGGCAGACCGGGCGGACCATAGACCGTGAACCAAGATCCTCATCTCCCGCCCTACTTTCTTTTTTACATTACACGTGCACCCTCGATTGATCCTTTTAACTGTGCAGAACTCTCACCTGTATTCATATAGCTGGACAGACGTGTCATTCTCTTATCCTCCCAGCACGACCCATGACGTCGCTCCTCACTGGGTCTTATTTCGATATCAATGTGTTCTGGACTGCAGGCACTTTTCATTCTCCTGTCCTATAGCGTCATTCACCTCTTGAGCATTGAAGCAAAACACACTCGCCAACCTTGCTATCCCTCGCATCATATTAATTATTGTCTTGGGACTCTTCGCGATGAAGGTTCATGCGACCTATCCTTGTGAGAGCCCATGTCATTAATTCAAACAACTCTAGCTTGACCGATAGCGTGCAAGTCATCACTGTGTCACGGCCAGTAATCTCTGAATCGCTACTGCTAGCATTACAATCCATGCTCTCTGTCAGATTCGTGTTCAAAATCAACGGAAGCGGAAGATCTACTGTGGATACACCCGCGGCGAATAATAAATAGGTGCCTTGCTGAGCGCGGCTCCAATGCCGGATGGGACAACGATCCCGACCCGGAATACTGTGTATTAGTATTCCATTTGGTTGCTCAGCTAGTTGCGTTGCGTTGGGATATATATCGAATATGTCACGGGACTAAACCGTCAATGACCTCGAGGTCTCCGACATGACGTATGAGAGCCCGATACACCCTACGACGAGGGGTTTGGCATATTTATCGTCTCGAAGGCCGCCAGGACATGACCTTGTCGAACTCTTTCCCAGTCTCCCAACCGCGAACCAGCGCATTTAGTATGTCTTCCCCACCTGAAGTAGCGCGTATTACAACTAGAGAAGTCTCGAGTCGAACAACGTTGAGCGGCTCGGAGTGGAAGAAGTGCAGGGATGTCCTGTGTCCGAGTCCGAGTCGGGCATGGGTAGAGCCGAGGTGAGTGAGGCTTCAAAGACCCCCAGCACATGTAATTCGCAATTTTACCTTACCCCCGCTCTAGGTTCATCCTTGACACGCGGCTCAACCACTGGCAGGGAAACACTAATACTATCCCTTTCCAATGCGCTAGGATAGGTGCGTGATGGACCAATAGATGGCGCGACGAGATCCACCGAGGCGTCCGAGTCCAGCCCGAGTCCGTGTATGCAGCGGCCACGTCCGACTGCCGCCTCATCATTCCCCGAGTCGGAGTTTTCCTCCCTGGTTGCGTGAAGGGACGACTTCTGCGTTGCAACGTATGACGTTTGTCGCACCCACCTCATGCAACCTCAGGCTTGTGCCATGGACAAGGTGCCGTGTCCGCGGCCACGTGCGCCCCATTCCGATTACTACGTAGCCTAACTGGCGCCACTGTCCGAGTCTTATCCAACTCTGTGGCATTCTTACGTTGCGCTGGATCGTCGCGTTTACCAGCGGACTCTGTTCGCGACCGGGAGGAGGGCCCCTAAGGTCGTAGGTCGTGGTGGCCTCGGTAAGCTGACGCGTTCTACGTACACATGCCTTCCATATAGCCCCATTCCCTTATTTTGTCCATCCCGTACTGCCCCAATGCAAGTACAACGATTATCACCGACACCGTCGTTGTCGATCGGTATTGGTGTGTAGTACAGCGGACATCATTCGTTCGTCATGGACTCCTCGGCTTCGGCACGGATCATTTCCAAATCCGCTCTCAGGTTTACGTTTCCTGTCCAGATCCGCCTCTAGCAACGGATATCCTCTCATCCGTTGCCGTCGATTCTGTTCCACCCTTCCCAGCTACGGGAATACGACTGAGCCACCACGCATGGATACAAAACGCAGAACAGCTCGGTCTCACCAGTCACCACGCACGAGGGAGGAACCCATTTGCCCAGGAACATGCCATCTGCTTGTCCCCCCACGCATCACCCACGGCATGGCAGAATAAGGAGCTGAACCGGAAGATGGAAGGAGAATAAGGACGGAGGTGCGTGGTTATTTGCAGCTCTCATCCATCCTCCTAACTTTCTTCTTCGTTTTATGGAATAGTTTGGAGAGAAGAATGTGCCCGATGCATTTAAATTTGGGCGCGTGAGACCCCAAGATTGACCATTTTTCCCCTCCACCGACCCAAGGTAGTACTCTGACATCCGATCCCCAACGCCATAACTTGTTTGACCCACAACCCCCGTGGCAGGAGGATGTCTTCGTCTTCCTCTTGGGCAAAGTGCTACATGATTGAGCCGACGAGTATTATGTCATATTTCGTATCCATGATAGTCAATACTGCTTAACAAGGACCTATATTATAATACGACGATCCCCCAACGGATGCTGTGTTGTGGGCTTCCGGATCTGCACCCCAGCCCCGGCGTCACATCTGCCATGCTTGACGACGGAATACGACGTGCGTTACTTCCAAACTTGCCCTAAGCGACGCGAAATCGAATGGAATAGACTTGTCTTTGGCCGGACTGATTTAAGGAAGCGCGTGAGTTCCACATGACCCATGGATGACGCATAATCCAACGGAGTCAGCCCGTGTTCTCCCCGCACTGTCACGTCGGCGCCGTGCTCGACGAGGAACCGTGCGAAATATACACTGGCCCCATAAGATGACGCAATATGCAGCGGAGTCCACCCGCCCTCAGTCAGGGCTGACACGTCAGCGCCGCGCTCGACGAGGAAACGTGCAAGGTCCACATGACCCTTTATCGATGCCTTATGCAGTGGAGTCGACCCGTGCTTGTCCTGCGCCGTCACGTCGGCGCCGTGGTCAACGAGGAACCGGGCAAGATCTACATTTCCGCGCTCCGATCCCGACAACCCATGCAGCGGAGTTGACCCATTCTCGTCCTGGGCTGTCACATTGGCACCGTGCTCGATGAGGAATTGTGCGATATCTACATTCCCATAATCCGATTCTGACACCGTATGCAGGGGAGTCAACCCGTTTTTGTCCTGTGCAGTTGCATCGGCACGGTGTTCGACGAGAAACTGTGCGAGGGCCACATTTCCGATGTACGACGCCCAATGTATCGGAGTCGACCCGTTGTTGTTCTGGGCCTTCACATCGGCACCATGCTCGACAAGGAATCGTGCTAGATCCACAAGCTGCCATTCTGATGAATAATGCAGAACGGTACATCTATGATGCAGCGGAGTAGACCCATCCTTGTCCTGGACTGTCACGTCAGCGCCGTGCTCAACGAGGAACTGTGTGAGATCCGAATTTCCCCTACTCGATCGCGATGCCTCATGTAGCGGAGTCAGTCCGACCTCATCCTGGGCCGTCGCGTTGGCACCGTGCTCGACGAGGAACCATGCGAGATCCACACGACCACTCTTTGATGCCCTATGCAGCGGGGTTGACCCGTTCTTGTCCCGGGCCGTCACGTCGGCGTCGTGCTCGATGAGGAACCGCACGAAATCCACATGACCTCCCATCGACGCCTCATGCAGCGGAGTCGACCCGTCTCTTTTCCGAGCTGTCACGTCAGCGCCGTGCTCGATCAGGAACCGTGCAAGATCCACATTTTCCGTATTCGATGCACAATGTAGTGGAGTCGACCCGTCCTTCTTCCGGGCTGTCGCGTCGGCGCCGTGATCGAAGAGGAGCCGTGCGAGATCCAACTTTTCATGCAAGGAGGCTATATGTAGCGGTGTTGACCCTTGCTTATCCTGGGCTGACGGGTTGGCCCCGTGCTCAATGAGGAACCGTGCGAGATCTACACCCCCACGACGCGATCCCGACACCTTATGAAGCGGAGTTGATTCGTCCTTGTCCTTAGCTGTTACTTTGGCGCCGTGTTCAACGAGAAGCCGTGCGAGATCCACATTCCCGCTCTCCGACACCTGATGCAGCGGAGTCGACCTGTCCCTATCCCCGGCTGTAACCACCGCACCAAGCTTGACGAGGACGCGAGCAACTTCTATATGTCCCAGTCGTGAGGCCAAGTGCAAAGGAGTTGACAGGTTGTCGGCGCTCTAAGAACGCACGTCCTGTGAGTACTCCTTAGCCAATACTTCCACAACAGTATGTAAGCCATAGCGAGCGGCATAATGGCAGGGGGTTAGACGGGGCGGCGCTGGCTGTTCGGTGACTGTGTCGGTTCGCCTCAATCAGAGGGTTGTTTGGTTGTATATCCAGAGCCAAACTGCAAGATGTTGTTTGCTCGGATCAAACAGTTGTTTCATCCCTTCTTCCACATTTTGTGACACACCCTCAAAACGAGCATGCTTGTGCCAGTACTGGCCGGCATATTTAGCGAGAGGAAACTTCGCCAGGCTGTTTTTGGTAACGTTTTCGTTTTCGCCCAGGTGAAGAAGAATACCTAGACATGCCTGCGCCATGATGGTATGCGCGCTTGCCATAGAAACGTAGTAGCTGAGGGAAATGGTGTCGCGCTTTTCGGCAAAGCGGGAAGACGTCAAGTACTCCTTGACCGAGAAGTGCGAAAATTGTATCACTGGGGAACCGTCGACGTTGACAAGGGAAAGCAATGTGGAACACGTGGAAAGCATCGCTTCTACGGGATCTTCTAGGCGCCAATCCTCGTGAAATCTGGGAATCGGCCCCGCTGTGAAATCAAATGCAAGGAACTCTGCCAGTTCCTCAACACGAAGTGGCCGGGAAGCAATGGCGACACTCTGAAACAGTCGGTGCGCCAGTTCTGCGTCTGGCTTGTTGATCTCCCGCAACACGCGTTCATACGTCTCATCGAGAGTCTCTGGCAATTCGGCCAGCGCATGACGGATACGCCCTGGATGGCAGCCGCGAAGATAAACGATCTGGCAATACACCCAACGAAACCTGTATTAGGGGTCTAAGCCAGATTGATCAAGAAATTGTGTATTAGTTGCTTACATCCCGTCAGCGCGTTCGGTGAGGACATCAACCACCATGCGTCGATCCTCCTCTTTCCACTTTCGGTACTTGGGATCGGTGTTGACGACCGACCTAATATAATTCTCTATATCTTCCATTTGTCCGGTCTCGTCGTGTATGGAAATGGAACGGTGAGCTAAGGGCTCGAGAATGAACTTGATGTCAGTCTCTGGTCGGCTAGTGACGCATATGCGCAGATTCGTTAGGCGTGACTCGACGAGTTCTTCCAAAAGATTTAAAAGTTCCTCGCGGGGAGGCGGAATGGATGAGTCTGGACATTCGTCCAAGGCATCTATAATAAGATAGATTGGAGCTTGTCCCGGGAGTTCCAGAAGGTTCTTGAAACACTGGAGAAGTTTATCGTCGGTGGGACTTTGCATCCCGTGGTCGTGTGTCGCATAAAAAATAGAAAGGATATCGTGGTAGGAGTTAGATTGGTTGCAAAGCTGGAACAACAAGGACGAGAGCAGTCCACGGAGCTGGGTCTTCTGTTCCTCCCGAAAATCGCAGTAGAAGATTGCCAGTAATGCGGGACTAGACTTGCGCATAGTCTCGATCTCCTCGATGATTGCGGAACTGGCCAATATCGTGAGTTCTCAAGACGAAACTATCTAAAGATTAACGTACCAAAGTACACTTTTGCCTGCACCCGCTACAAAAGGGGAAAGCCATCAGGTTCTGCGAAAGAGTAAGCGCTGGATGTCAACTGACGCTTCCCGTGAACCCAGAGAAGGGCACTTGATCCGATTGACATCCATTCCGAGAGTGTGTCGCTTTGAACGAACCACGCCCCGGACCCGCTGTGGCGCGATGCGAGAGCGATGTTATAATTTTTTCATGGATCAGGCGGAGAGAGCCAACTTCGAATATTGTTCCGTAACTCGATGCCTACCAGACAATGTTAGTGCTTCCTGTCCGCAATCTCAACGTTATGAAATAACCGACGTTTCGGGTCGTGCTCGTCGTTCGTCATTTGATGCGGGACGGGCTCGTTGTCACCGACAAAACATACAGAGTTTCCTCGACACGGTCAACGGATATGTCTGAACGGTATGTTATTCAACGGACGATAGGTTCACAAGCCGAATTCCTTTAGGAAGACAGTTGGTTCGGTGTGAGGAAGGGATTGAGAGACGGTGAGGTGTGATGGGTGGAGGGCTCGTTGATATATCCCATATCCGCACTGACGCAAGGTGATTGCCTGGAATAGATCGCGTAAAGTTGCTTGCGCTGTGATCGAGGCCCCGAGCGGGATGAAGGAGTAATGAAGGCCATGTTGATGCGAGGATGGAGGCAATGCCAAACTTGAAGATGGTGACAAAGCGGAGATAGTGAGATGGGGGGAGGGAGAACATCAATGTCAATGTTGTGCCTTTCCGGCAGGTCAGGCGCTTCGAGACGTCGGAAAGAAAGTTTGGGGAACCGAGCATATCGTATTGCAATAAGGATATAAAGTTTGGACAGGAAATAGGAGGGTCAAGAAAACACGAAGTTCGGAGTATTGAGTACTGTTCAGGCCTTCAGGCCTCAGGTACTGAGGCCTAGTGCTGAGGCTTGGACTGGGATCCAGGCAATCCAGGGCCGTATCGTGTGTTGTTGAAAGTTATCCGGCGAGTCTGGCAAAGTGAGTGCCCTTCGCAGCCTGTTCCCGTGCTCCTCTCACCCATTGCGGCTATCAGTTGGCTATCACAGCTAGCTCGAGGACCACCTGCCACCTCCCTTCCCGATGCTACCAGAGACTGGAATGTGACCCTACTATACTGGTACGTTGTACTTTTGTGGTAACACGACATCTGCGGCGTCTGATCCTCACTTAATACAAGGCGTCATGTCTGTCACCCACTCTTTGTTTCTTCTCTCCTCGTTTCAAACTTTCAATCGGGTTACCCCAACACTGCTTACGCCACGGGCGGAGGTATGTCATTCTTCGAGGTTTAAGACGCCAAGCTGAGGTATACATCTACTACGGACGTACCAGTGGGTGGTATCGACTGGGTGAAAGGAGAACGATTTACGGAGTACGTCTTAATTTTTCTCAGCCCTTTCCCTTTCCCTGTCACCAAATACCCTTTTCGCCCAGTCGTTCATCGTCAAACCCTCCCCCACCCCCGGCTGCCTAGTCCAACCACCTATTAATTGAAACTCGCCTGTTCAGCTCGTCCCCCAACAATCTCGTGATCGCGATCGCACCCGCTCCATACGCATTTCCCGTTATCCGTTATCCCTAGAACAGAGAAGACCATATCCTCAGTTGCATACCAGTCCCAATCGATCGGACCTCTCGGTATATTTTGGTCGCCTTCTGTCATCTCGGCCTGCTTTGCGTCATGTCTATCGTCGAAGTGTTCGGCCCTACTAATGCTGCTCTTGTTTCCATGCTCCCTCCCCTTCGTGTGCTCTGTTACTTTCCTCTGGAGGCATGGATCCTCCCAACCTGCCCACCGCGTTACATATCACGACTACCCCCACACTGACAGTTAGTTTCCGTTCATTCTTCATACAGCCCTCCTAGGCTTCCACATCAAGGTCGAGTCATGCCTACTTGTGGGTTTTTCGCGGATGGATTAAGGGACCAAATCGGGATCTCTCGGCCTATCACATGAATGATCTCGACCTGTCGGGCGGGCCGCGACATTCGCGGACGCCATACGAGGAAGGTGACTTGGAGCTTTACCTTGTGTGGATCGATGATATCAGTCACAGTAGGCTACTTCCCATGCATGCTGTATTTACGTCAAATCTTACCGTGTGTGTAGGAGTGCATCGTATAAATCCAAAGGTTGTTATCATCATAATCCTCGGAAGGTAGCGCAAGGGCCGTCTCCTATCTTAGCTATCATGCAACGCATGTGTCATCGATGGTCTTTCAACCTCTTGATCCTGGTGACCACTGCTTCCGATGCAATTACACTACGCCCACGTTAAAACGCGCGTTCAGGGGTACTCTACCCCCTTATCCATGGCCGTCCCCATCGGGACTACGGACGTTTGAGACTTGTTAACAAAGATGTACGAAGTCATGACCATGACTTCGGGCGCAAGACCCTCTCCCAGTTCTCGCGCGTGCTTCCGAGCCACCATATGTTACCTTTGCGCCGATACGGCCATACTGCGCATCCCATGCGTGTCGTGTCCAATGCATCACCCTAAAATACTGTTTATACCCACGATGCTACATGACCATATAACGACATGCGAGGGATGAAGATATGCACCTGAAGACATAGAAAGTGTATATCTGGTCCAGGACTTCCTTCTCTCTGTCCTTCGTGTTGCGTGTGACGAAGTGCTCAAGTGCTGTCTGGTTCGTTGGAGACAACAACAGCACCTGTTGCTGCCGTCGCAAGATGATTGCGTACCGTAGCGCCAGGTAGAGGGATTCTTGGGACGGAGGCGAGGAAACCCGAGACCACGCGGCTGCGGCCGTCCTTGGCTCATAACATAAAACGGGATCGGATATAAAGTGATGGTAGACCCGGATGTTGAACTTGAGATGTGTAGAAGTAGAGCGCGCAGCGGGAATGTGGAAGAAAAGGTTATGATATTCCAGCATCTACAGTAGACTATTTATACTGTAGGTAGCTCCGTCGGAGTGACCTAGCAGTGAGTTCGAAGTAGTTCTTGAGAGTAAGAAGCCGCAGTCCCGAACGAGCGAGAACACGCAAGAGAAGATGTCGCGCGATGTAAGGCGAAGGCGAGGAACGGTCAGCGATGGCGAAGCGTAGATGGTTGGCGAAAGAGAAGAGAGATGGCGAGCGAAAACACAAAGGAACACCAGACCAGAAAGGCGAGTGACGGTGTGGCAAACTCGGTTTGTCGTCAACGGTCGGTCGAGAGCAGAAGCACGCAAATAAAAGAGGGTAAAAGTGGCCCGCAGATGCCTGCCTTTGACGAGGCCAGGCGCGGGGGTTTTTATATGAGAGTCGAGCGAGCGATAAGACAAGTACCCTATGAGTTAGGTGGTAGAGACGGGAAAAAAGCGAGAATGAATGGGATGCTTGCCGCCGACAGACCTGCACGGCGACATAGACGATAAGCAGCAGTGTCCAAAATGTAGAAAAATTACTGAATCATTGTGAGGTATGCGACAGTGAGCGCAGTGGAAAGCGAGTGAAGCGCGACGATGCTCGAAGGTAAAAATGCTAAGGTAAAATAGGAAGGAGTGGAAGGAGAGCGGGTAATCTAAGGCAAATATGAAAAAAAGAGTCCTGAATGATCATAAATACAGTAAAATCCTTTCCAACTAACGACGTGGTCGGGCCGAGGCCCGACTTGCAAGGGGCCGTGCGCGCATCTGCTAAGTGGAGCAGCGGGCTTTTCAATGCGGCGCATGGTTGTGACGTCGGCCGACGGTCTTGGGCGATCTGCGAGTCTTGTTCTGTTAGAGGGGAAGTGACAATCGTGTGGCAGCGAGGGTGGGAGTCAAAGGGTTGGAGGCGGGGCATGCCATGATGGAGGGGCGAACGTGTCGGGCTGGGCGGGCATGGCGGGGCATACGGAAGGACATCACGTGGTCAGCAGTGCACACGGGAGACAGCGCCAACGAGGTAGTTTTACCTGAGCTGTATTACATAGCGTAGTTGGCCGTATTCACTTATCACTTATTCAAGCAACCTCGGAGAATTGGCGGAGCGGCTCGCGGTGCCCATTTTCCAAGGCAGTAACCATCCTTACAATACAGCGAGCGTCGGGTTCGGCACCTTCAGTCTGTATATGGTAATCCGAGGGACATATTGTGACGCGCGTCGGTCTCACGGCTCACGGTCCGTGTGCGTTGTCATGTGACTCCGGATCTTTGTCTCAACTCCAGAACAAACAACGGCAAGCGATGCATACTGTACTCCAAAGCATTGTTCACGGACAGCTACATGATAACTAGCGAATTGCCGCGCTGAGATGAACTGTCCAACAGCTTCCTGGACAGATTCAGATACAGTCACGAGACGAACCCCAAGGATCCCTCCTTTCCACTGACCACCAGCATCCCCACATCTCCTTCAACTTGGTCTCAATGGCAAACCATGCTTTTCACCACCGTCCCAACGAATCCTGGGGAAGGGGTTCCGTTGAGATTGGCCCACCCGCACCGCCAGGCGAGTCCCGTGTTCGTCGACTGGAGAAGACGCAAGGCCGATTCGTCACCTCCCCCACCGAGGGCATAAACACCGTTCACGACGTTCTCCTCTACGCCAGCCGCACCCACGGATACCGCCATGCGTATGGGTACCGCGACATCATCGACATTGTCGAGGAGCAGAAGGAGGTGACGAAGACCATCGGCGGCCAGGCGGTGAAAGAGACTAAGACTTGGAAGTACTTCCACCTGTCCGACTACAAGTACATTTCTTTCGCCGAGCTCAAATCCATCGTATCCGAGGTGTCCCGTGGCCTCCTCAAGCTCGATTTGCAGAAGAATGATGTATTCAACATCTACGCGCAGACGGGGTAAGTGCACCCCCCCTTCCAATCCCCCTCCGCCTACCCCTTCGATCTCCACTCTCCCTTTTCCCACTCGCCACCATCATTTTCGCCGTCAGCTTCTTTCCATTTCTCTCTTTCTTGTTCACTTCCTTGTATGTCTCCTTGCGTTGCATGGTGCACGGTTTTAGCCGAACTGTGGAACGGGTGCATACATTGATGATCTGGCGTGGCTCCGCATTTCGGCGTGCGCCGATGATGCCTGGTCCAGTTAGGCTATTACTTTTAAAGCCTGGCCACTCAGCCCCAATGACTATATCAGTCATTGTCATGACTTACTCGAGCTAGCGTATGTGTGGCGTACCGAGCGCTGATCACCCAGCCATTGGCACCCTTGGGTTTGTGCATTTTCACCCGGGGACCCCAGTCCCGGCTTGTGGACCTTTAACCCTCGTACCGTGTATTGTCCTTGGTAGTTTCCCGCCAATTTTACTGGGGGGAGCCTATACGTGGAATTTTCACCGCAGCCACCATATTTCATGGATTCTTGAGCGCCCTACTAACAATGCCGTTCCTTTTTCAGTCCATCCTGGCAATTCGTCGCACACGCTTGCGCAAGCATATCGACGACGATTGCTACTGCTTACGATACTCTTGGCGAGTCAGGCCTCCAGCACTCGCTCAATGAGCCCGATTGCGTCGGCATTTTCACCAATGCTGACCTATTACCCGTATTTGCGAAGGTAATTGGGGAAGTCTCATCGCTCCGGGTGGTAATCTATGATGGTCAAGCCCCAGAGTTGGTCCTATCCAAGATCAAAGCCGCACGTGAGGGCCTGGCTGTATACTCACTCGATGCTTTACGCGAACTCGGCCGTCAGCAACCACTCGAACTGGCGGAAAGCCGCACCCCTTCCAGCGATAACGTGGCTTGCATTATGTACACGTCTGGCTCCACAGGCCCGCCCAAGGGTGTCGTCCTCAAGCATTCGAACCTCGTCGCGGCCGTTGGCTCTGTTATCTCCATGGTTGGCCATCATCTCAAGCTGGATGACACACTTCTCGCCTTCCTCCCTCTCGCGCATATCTTCGAATACGTAGTCGAGCTCTGCTTCCTCTTTATCGGCGGGTGCTGTGGCTATGGCCGTGTTAAGACACTAACGGACCAGTCTGTGCGAAACTGCCAAGGTGATATCAAGGCATTCCGACCGACGATCATGGCGGGCGTACCCGCCATTTGGGAACTTATCCGCAAGGGCATCCTTGCTCAGGTCAACAACGCCGGCTTCATTCGAAAGAGCATGTTCAACCGCGCTATGGCAGTCAAGAAGGCAAACGTACCCGTGTTGAAGGACGTTGTTGACTGGATTGTATTTGCTAAGATCCGGCAGGCGACTGGCGG
>Ga0307512_10002851_pt1 | contig 21043 bp, 24 predicted proteins | sample 14_EM_MG_FD_200267 | JGI IMG/M metagenome (GOLD analysis project Ga0307512, IMG submission 200267) | Populus trichocarpa ectomycorrhiza microbial communities from riparian zone in the Pacific Northwest, United States - 14_EM | ecosystem: Host-associated > Plants > Roots > Unclassified | place... | reverse complement strand
GATACACGGTGACTGCTGCAGGGGCTGATGTCTCGCCCATATATCTCGAGTCTTTCTCCTTTCCTTCTCTCTTCTCTGTACCATAGAATACACGCACACGGTTCTCCCCAACTTCCATATCGTAACACCGGGCCTCGACGGCTTTTTCTTTTCCGCTGATAAGTAGGGGTTCATTTTGCGTGTTAATCTTTGCAAAGGATAGATTCTGCATGATGATTGATTTTGCAAAACTTATTATCATGATCAAGTTCCTTGGTCCACAATCGAGGCCTCCTGAACATTCCAGTCAGATTCTCTTTCGACTCACAAAAATGATCCTCTCAATGTCGTCCCAACTCTACATGCTTTCTCCCTTATAGCATCTATATTCGTAATAATGGCCTGTCTGCCCGCTAGTGAGACTGTAATCACCTACCGGAACTCGTCATTCCATTCAGGTTAGGGACGACACACCAAGAACATATCTCATTTAGGCTTTAGCACCAGTACAGAGAGACCATTGTACAATCTCGACGCCGTAACGGTAGCTGCGGGGCTGTATATTGCGATCACATTCTAGCATGCAGTCATTCATCATCACTCGACTAAGGGCCCGCCATTCTTGCCCCATTTTCACAAGATACGGACACTTCAATCATTCGGAGACATTCCAGGGGCCAAGGTTCCACTCAAGAAGGTTACACATATCTTTTGGTAGATAACCCCACCAAAAACATACATGCCAAAGCTTCGGACTACACAATCTCCTTCCCTCACTACCAACATAGTTCACATTTTTGTGCTGCACAGGAGGACCACGCTTCTCGACGGCATCAAGAGCGCAAGCAAGATGCGTATATGAAGCCAGGGGCTTGTATACTTGTGGGAACAGTAGGAACAAAGCATGGAGACGAGAGCGATGACTTTACATTGGCGCACCAACTACCATGAAGCAGCATCAAAGTTTGAAAGGAACGTCAGCAAATATTTACTAGGTATGTCCATAAAAACGAACAGTGGCTTACCGTTTGATCAAGACTTTACTTCTCCTCTTCCCCCTCCAACACAAAATCTTAACCAGGGCATTAAAAAAAAAACTATGGGACAGTTTAAACAACCAGGACTATCCAATCTATAGCCCCAACTATCATTATCTTCTACCTCGACATTCTGAACTAGTCTCACTTTCCCAAGTTCACGAACGTCCTTGGGATAATTTGCTCGAATTCAAGAGGGCTTTTGTCTTTGAATCTCTTATGCTGGAAATTGCCATCGATTGTAACTGTAGCAGAGCGGTTGTCTGGATCTCTGAAAGGTCGAAACATGCTGGGCACATATTTGCGGGATTTTCCTACACCTAAGATTTGCTATGCTGAGTTATGCACTGCTCTATTGTGCGCAAGTATGTGCTCGTACAAGCTTGCACTATATGTTCGACTTTAATGAAATGATGATAGGTATCTTTTAATTGTCTGTCAAAATCTGGGACCAATTTGCCCGTTAACTTTCATGTGGCCTTCAGCCCACAAGCCCATACATACTTCGAGATATTCCCACGCATCGACTATTCGTGTAAGGCACTTAGAGTCTGGCTGAGAAGGGCTGCCCACATGCATCAATAGCCTATACCGATGTAGGAGTCTTCCTGGTTGTTTTCTTAGTTTTCAAGCTTCCTCTTGGATTCACTGCGGCCCGAAACACATTGCTAATAGTAAATTAGCAATGTTCTAGCTATCAACAGCCAGATCTACTTCCTCTATCCAATTAAATACCTCGATCTTATCCTCCAGTATTCCGGCCCACGAGTCTTTGTCGCCTGTTCTTCTCTCAAGCTGCGGCGAGCTTCCAAGTTTATTCGTGAGCTTCTCGTTATCTCGACAGCTTTGGCCCCTTCTCTCCTACCCTGATATATTCATTGTCGTTCGAATCTTTCCAATTGCAAATCCTAACCTCCTTGTTCGCCCCTCAAATCTGCATGCATGTCTCCAAAAGACCTCTCGATACAGAGTACTAACTCCTGTTCCTGGCAGGAATGAGTAATTTTGTACTGTTGTGTCTCCGTCAACATCACTCACGGAATCCGGAGTTTATAAAAGTAAAAAGTATATTGGAACACTTTGCCTATGGTGTAAATGAGCTCCTCAGTCCTGAAAATAAAGCCAGTAGTCCTAGAGTCAGAGATGGTTGGTGTTGGCTTTGCGTGAGGGGATCGAATCAGAAGTAGCGCTATCTCTCGTAGTTACCTTTAAATCATCGTGATGTGCAATCACGTGGCACGGTATTTAACGGCGGAAGCACATTTCGCAAAGACGCTATCGTCGTTTCTTGGCCGCGGGGAGACGCCCTAACTCTCGATCAATGACGACATAGACTTCCCCCACATAACCCCATCCCTCGTCAGCCCCAATCCCTCGTTAGCCCTAATCCCTACCCATTCTCTATGCGCCTCGCCATCGCACAGCTCTTCCGCACCCACATCACATCCACCCGCATCCCCGCAACCTTCCAAATAACCAAAGCCGTGGTCCTCCCGTTAATGGGCATCACATTCTCCACTGCTTCCTCCACAATGTCGCACCCCGTATCCAAATCCGACGGCGAATGGCGCGCTGTCCTTTCCCCGGAACAATTCCGCGTTCTCCGCGAAAAGGGAACCGAGCGTCCTAGCACTGGCGAGTACGACAAGCACACTGAGCCAGGCTTATACACGTGTGCCGGCTGCGATGCGCCGCTGTATAAGAGCACCACGAAGTTTGCGTCTGGATGTGGGTGGCCGGCGTTTTTTGAGGGGATTCCTGGCGCGATTGGAAGGAATGAGGATACGTCGTCTAGGGTTACAAGGACGGAGATTGTGTGTAATAATTGTGGGGGACATCTTGGGTGAGTGTTCTGTTCTAGGAGGGAGGGTGAGGCTAATGGTGGGGACAGACATGTTTTTAAGGGGGAGGGGTATGATACGCCCACTGATGAACGGCATTGTGTCAACAGTGTTAGTCTGAAGTTTAAGGATGAGGCGTAGAAAGGGAAGCTATTGAGGTTTGGGGTTTGGGGTTTGGGTTTGGGTTTGTAATGTGGGTGAAATGAATATAGCTATTCGATAGTTGCGAGGGCTTTGGTCTTACTCTCTTCATGTTCACATACGACATGCTCAGCCTTGACATTTCCTGGCGAGGAAAGACACAGAACCTACTTTATGGTCTCTTCCACCACTAAATGATCCTATCCTGGCAATAACTAGGCCGTTACGTTGCATTCGGGGGTAGCTTCCTAATCCTACAATCCAGCATCTACATTGACCGATCATCAAATGCCACACTATGATCTGTGAGAATGACATCCTAGTCTTGGAAGCTCGAGATGGAATAAGGTATTATATGGTCACAGAATCTCCATGTAAGACTGAGCTTGAGGAGTTTCAGATTGGTTCCAGCAACGGCGCCGAGGAACTCATGGGTCAACTTCTCACTATTTGCGCGCAGCTGCTGTAGCTGCGTCATGCTGGATATACTAGAATTAGAAAGGATATTCTGTACGCTCCTTTACCAAAGTCTGGAGGGCGTGGCGTGGGTATTAGCCGAGCTATCAAAGTAGACACGGGGGACAAATATTATGATAAGTGAAGATTACGTGAAGCTATCTACCCCTCCGGCACCAAAATACATGATTGCAGAGCTTGTGTGACCAGAGAATTCTGGTCAGATCTACTTGCGATGGAAGTACCGCAGAAATAGCCCTGAGGCAAACGTCGTAGAATATTGTCGTATAAAGCAGATTAAGAAGACGCATAGACTGATATACCCACCCATCAGTAGTCAGAGGAGAGCAATCTTACAGGTAAATCAATATGCGGATACTCTCGTGAGTAGATACGTGCTCGAGGTGGAAGTCAGTCTCTTAGGAAGAGATACGTATTGGTGGGTGATCATCCGGAGAAGGTGTAATTAGCCTCTTCGGCAAATTCGAGGAACGGTCAAAGGTAGATTCCTGGCTTTCCTCGACGCCATAACCGTCTAGAAGTGCAGCAGAGTCGATAGACTAGTTATACACTCTCTAGCCATCGATACTATTAAGCTCTGTCTGAGGAGGAGGAGCAAAGTATACCAGCACAGGAGCGCGGAATTGTGGATCTTAGAAGCCTATCTAGAGTAGCTGCAGGTTATTAGAGTGTGAAGAACTGCGTAGGGTGCGAGTATACATGTGTCCACCGTGATAGATAAGAATTCGAAAGCGTAGGGTATAGAGCAGAGAAGCTTAGACTCTCGGTAGCAGTGCCACAGCTTCAACACTTATCTCTAGGCAAGTGCAGCGATGTTTATCCTATTTGATGGTAGATGCTGCTTGAACTAAATGTTGGGATTAACAAGTTTATTGCTGGTACAACTATCTAACGCCATAACTCCCACTGCGCGGAACCAGGTATTATTCGCTCTCCATCACCAGACAGCACCAATTCCTTATGCGCCGTTACTCCTTCTATATATCGGATAAGTTTTGCAGCTTTATGTGGTAGCAGGGTGGGAGAGCCTTCAAGAAAGCCTCGTTCACCTCATCAAGGCGGTTTCTTTCCTCCGCACCCTCCATCCAGACAACGAACGTATGTGCGACGGAACTTAGAAGCACCGAGTTTGTCCGAGAGCATCTCGAAAATAGTGGCAGGCGAGATATTCTCATTGTTCCCAACAGGTTAGATCGATCAGATTGACCCTTAAACTGGCCAGTCTATGACAATGGCGGCTTTGCAAATCACAACCTGACCAGGCCTGACCGATAGACGGATCTGTAGATAACCGGGCGGTCGATCTGAACGCTTAGGAACATTAGATATTCTCTTGGAGGGTGGCAATCTTGATGTCGATACCGAGGATCTCAGCCTTTCGGTTTCGGTTCAGAGCACGGACTTTGCCCTTGACAGCTGAAACCTCAGTCCTGACAGAGAGGGACTATTTATCACTGTAACGACGGTTGATATCGTCTTAAAGTAGGACTAAGGCACTGGTCAAGCACGTAAGTCTTGCCATGAAAACATTGCCATTCTTCTGGACGAACTCCAGCTGGGACTAGTTAGCAGACGTTCAGAGAAGTGGGAAGGATAATGGAGACGGAGGAAACACAGAACGGAGGAAACAGGAGAGGAAATGAGGGGAGAAGGTAGAAGTACTAGCAAGGCATTATTTCGATTAGTGGGATTGCGTGTACATGCTGATTTGCGCTGTGGGATTGTCTTGTGGTCTTCTGTTGCAGAGTAGGGAGAGGAAGAGGAGGAAATGGCGGTAGGCAATGAAGTAGGTTGTACAAGTACTCTATATTTTCCACAACGAAGTGCTACCAGTTTTGCGGCCAAGTCTACCCTGTGCAACGAAATATTGCGGAATTTGGTCCAAATTTCCCCTATGGCTGGGGACAGCGGAGCTCTGCAGGATTTATTCATCCCCAGCCGATGGCAGGCGAAGCTTGGAATACACAAAACAAAACGAAACAACGACCCCGAATCGAAACGTGAATGAGTCCCCTACTATGATGCTAGAGCTCTTTCCCACCGGTAGTCTACTATCTGTCAGACAGATGCCATACATTGCCTCTGTCGAATGACGGGCGATATGTGTGTTCAGAATGGGCGGGACACAGATGGAGAGGCGGGTACGGGCCTTAACGAACGACATGTCCTCTAAATGGTCTTTCTGCTTCCCCTCTTCCTCTTGCTTCTTAGAAGCAGTACAAGGAGAGAAAGAGGACAACAAAGTAAGAGAATAGAGCCTGGTATGTACAGCCATGTAGCAAAGGTCTTGGTGATGGCGGTAAAGCTGAGCTCTCAAGGCCCTTTCCAGCCTGTTGCAACCCCTTCACACAAACTGCCTTGCTAAACCTAGACCACTATGTAGCGTACTTTCCAAGCTTCAAACTAAATGAAGAAAGACACAGAGTAGTTCGTGAAAATGACCGAAGGGTTCAACTGGTTCTTGACAAACATTTCTATGATTTGACGCCATTAAATAGAGCGCAAGTACCAGTCATTGCGGAGTTAGTGAATACACATATCATTGATTCGTGATGCGATTTTTCCCGATGCTGACCCCCAGTCGTGGATGTTCAATTACCAGCCTTGGAGGCCATGCTTTTGGATCATGGAGGAGTCAAATCTCGACGGCTCGCCCTGTAGATTGCCTGAGGTAGCTCTGCGATTTTTTGCCTGAGAGATTTCCCAGCTCTCGCATTATGACATACGGCTATGACAGCAGCCCGAGGAGTTCTAATAGGGCTAACCTAACCGACCACCAGCGGAATTTTAAGAGTGTATACAGAATGCTAGACACAATTGTCCGGTAAGTCTTTGTCTGACGATTCTACCACAGGGTGCGTCTTACACTTTACCTAAGAGCGTCCAATTTTTATCGGGCACAGCTTGGGAGGGATATTAGTTGTACAGGTAGGAAATCTTCGCCTAAACATTGATATTACGGTTAACAGGTAAACTCTAATTGAATCGAGTCATTCTGACTACCATGACATCCGTGGCTATATTCAAGGAATATTCTTCTTTGGAACACCCCATCAAGGGATGAGGACTGCGGAGCTTGAAGAGATGGGGGAAATAGCCTCCAACTTAAAGACTCATAACCTAATTGCGCAGCTGCGGGAAGGCTCCGGGTTTCTAGAGGATCGGAAAGAAACCTTGGGTCATATATGGGAAATCTTTCACGGAAAGTTTTCAGTTTCTACGAGACCGAAAAGATAAAACCAGCCAAAAAGGTGGATATCCTAAGTTTATGAGATTGCCCATATAATTTAATATTGACATCAATAGCTAATGCCAGGAGTATTCAGAAGAGGGGGCGACGAGGTCCAATTGGTGCAGCGATTGTCAGTCCAGCTTTTATCTTCCAAGGGAGTCTCGTTTTCCCATGGTCTTGGATCATATAAACATGGTGAAATTTGATTCGGCCCAGAACAGGGTGTTCCAGACCATTGTCAGATGCATGAAGGGGTATATTGGTGGTGTGTAATTGGAGCGATGTATTACTACAATCGAACTCTTAGGCTATGAGGACTAATGTTGTTGTAGGCCGAGAAAGAATTCTACAATCTCTCAACAACTCAGTGCAAGAAATCGACACTTATGTCGTTGATCAATATCATTACCTCGAGAACCATTTAAAAGCGCATGAACTTGAGCAGAATGGCAGTTATTTCTGGATCTTCCGCGGTCTAGACTACAGAAGGTGGTCCGATCTCAAGGCATATGTGAAGGTACTGGTGTTGTGCGGCTCATCCATTCTGGAGCACGCTGCGTCCTACATTGTCCACACCCTGCGGGAAACTAGTAATATCCAAGCCGATTATATGTTGCTATACTTCTTCTACAGCTCAATGAGATATGAGGGGCGCCCACCGAAATGGTCAAAAGCCGCTGACTCGGACAATTTTGTCTTCATGTACACTCTACTACGGCAGGTAATCGATAACCATCACCAACCGCCTCAACGGCAATCTCTTCTCAGCACATTCTTCAAGGAGATTTGGTGCCCATAGATAAGTGGGAGGTAAATAGACTGCCTATTGATTCTACGGAAGCTTTCAAGTTGTTATCACGTCTTCTCACTCTTGAGAGTCTATGGGATGCTTTTGTCCTCGAAAGGCAGCGGAATTATACGGATGCAATGTCAATTTGGAGCGACAGAAACGGAATTTGGCATTCATTTTCGATTTCGACTGTCTCACAGCTAGTGTAGAAACTTAGAGTTATTCGTCGAATGATGGTAAGCTTGCGACGAGATTACTCAACGGTAAGATTGCTGGTCACGAATATGCCAGCAATGGATGACCTTGGGCTGCAAGAGCCGTCAGAAGTTCTTCTTGAATGCGGCAAGGAAAGGAAAGGACTGTGATCGCATTTGCCCGCCTTCCCTAATATGATCAGAATGGACTGGCTAACACCATCACAGACTCTAAAAACCCTCCAATTCAATAATACACGGTATGAGAAGATCTCCACATATTATGAAAATATCTTTGAATGGCTCTGGAAGAAACCAGAATACTGTGCTTGGTACTATTTTGAGCGCTCAAATCTTTTGTTCATTGAGGGAAAGCCTGACAGTGGTAAAAGGACGCTGGTTCGATACTTCCAGTCTACTTTCCACGAAAATTGTTGCAAAGTTCTTTTGTAGCCACCGAGATGGTGAACTAGAGAGAGATCATTGCAATATGCTGCGATGCATACTTTACGACATTCTCAAGACGGATAAATCTTTCTTCATTCATTTCAACAAGCATACCAGGATCTTCGAAGCCCTGAATTTGATTTACCTCTTCCTGCAACCTAGCATCGTGAAGCCTTGCAGAAGATTCTCCACGCTTATCGAGAGTATCCGCTGAAACGAAGGCTTTTCCTAATCATTGACGCTATAGACGAGTCTGACAGGGTGGATACTATTCAATTTTTATAGGGCTTGTCGGTTTCTGCTCAGGTTGATAACAAATGTGTATTCCTCGCTAGTCGAACAGCAAACGAATTTCTCAAGGCTTTACACATCGGATCATGCTGCAGGAAGAAATCAGGAAAGATATTGAAGACTATACTTATGCATTCGGAACCCAGTATTCCACGCCGCCAAGATATCAGGAATCTGACTAAGGACTACATCGTTGAAAACGTAGATGGGGTGTTTGTGTGGCTGCGTTTTGTTCGAGATGAGTTGCAATTGATGAACTTTGTTAGAAAAGGTTCGCCCCCGAGTATGATACTCGGATTTCTTAAATCACTTCCTAAGGGGCTTAAAAGCTATTACGAGCGTATGCTTAAAGGATTGAATGGTGGCGATGAAGACGACACCAGAGATGGCACACGAATTCTTCAATTCTGTATATTCTCGCACTACCCTATAGAACTCATCGAATTAGACCACGCTCTTGCGATTCCTCGGGAAATAGAGGACCCTCCGCCTGAGCCGTCGTCGTGGAAAATTAGGGGGTCGACAGACGTTAAAAGTGATTGACTCACAGTGCTGGGAATTTTGTGGAAATTAAAAATAATCCTACCTCTACCTTGCGTTTCGATAGTAGGACCCCGTTCAGTTCACCTGTGTTATTGTAACCTCAGACCGACCCTACTGTTCTCTCAAGCTGTGAGGAATGAAACTATTGTTCAAGTCATGCATCAGACAATATGTAAGTTTTTCCTTTACCCTCACGATCCTGTGATTTGGTCTGGTTTCGGAGTCATCTCGAGCGCACAACAGGCTCGAATGATGATCCGGACAACGCGCATCAAATGTCTGATCCTTTATCACAAAAAACTCGTAATAAACTTCAAGTCTTTTAGGAGTTGGGCCCCACAAACTCTTGCAAGTTTGTTCATTACCTGAACAGTAGACCATTGATTAAGTACTCGCTTGAATTCTTGATACCACAAAAAGGTGATGTTGATACAGACGTTCTTCAGCTCCTTCTGGATTAAACTGTTCGCCGTTAGCAGCATCCTGTCTCTTAAAACCACTGATCAATAACAGCTTCGAAGCTACCACCGTCCAAAGGCGGATGGATTGCTTGCTCGGAACTTCTACAGAGAAAGGTTTTATTGTGGCTGTTGCTCAACCGTGGTACAACTTCTGCTCGACCACAAAGCTAACAGAGGCCACCGACGGATGCAACCGGACGCCGCTGTACCAAGTCGCCTAGAATGTGTGGGGGACCACAGTCTAGCAGTTGCTCGACCGGAGCAGATATCGAGGCCCAGGACCAAGATGGCTGGATGCCGCTACACCATGCCGCCTTGAAAGGGCATGAAACCTCCATATACTCTGCGACATCGAACGGGCACGAGGTCACGGTTGGGCTGCTGCTCGATCGTGGAGCTAATATTAAGGCCAAGAACGAATCTAGTCTTACGCCACTACACCGCGCAGCTCAGATCACGGTCCAACTGCTGCTCGACCGCGGAGCTGACATCGAGGCCAAGGGCAAGAAAGACCGGACATCGCTGCACGTGGCCGCCTTGAGTGGGCATGAGGCTACGGCCAGACTACTGCTCGATCATGGAGCCGGCATTGAGGCTAAGAATGAATCCGGCCTTACGCCGCTGCACAACGCTGCGTGGAAAGGGCATGAGATCACGGTCCGGCTGCTGCTCAACTATGGAGCCAACATCAAGGCCAAGGACGTATTATGATTTACGCCGCTGGATCGGGCCGTCCCAAATAGGGATGAGACTACAGTATAGCTGCTAGACCGCGGAGCCGATATCAAGGCCAAAAACACTGACGGCTGGACGCCACTGCAGCATGCCGTCTGGAACGGGCACGAGGCCAAGGTCCGGCTACTGCTCGACCATGGAGCCAATATAGATGTCAAGGAAAGCGACAACTACCGGACACCGCTACACCTGGCCACCGAGAAAGAGCACGAGGCCACGGTCCGTTGCTGCTCAATCGAGGAGCCAACAAACATGACCGTACGCCGCTGCGCCGGGCCAAATAGAAACAGCATATGACCATATTCGATTATTCGACGATCGCAACTACTGGACCAAGCGTCAAGGTTCGTATGAGATTTCGAGCGTAACGGTTTTTTTCAATACCTAATACCTAAGAGTAGGCTAAAACCGCAAATACATCTCTTCAGAGGGGCTCTTCGTGATGCGTGACGTATGAACTTTGACACTCGATACAGTACTGTAGCGGGTATTGATAATGATATACTCTTTGACTTGACAGGGAATCTTGACGATACGTATATGATCTGACTGACCCTAGCTATTGAACATATATTACTGTGACTTATATTTTAACCTATTTTTGGGGACTCCCAAATTTCCGTGACCATTTACATCAAAATCTGATGATGTGTAGCACACCCCACCGAGTGTCGCTAAATTGTGAACCGACATACTTTTTTCTTCGTACAAACCCATCCTAACACTAACACTTGTGTTATATTTGCAGATACGAATATTCGTCTGACACTTGACGTATCACCCTCACTGCTCGTTGCAGTAAGCTGTCACCCGCTCTGAGCACTCCCTTTGTCTGCCTTATTTATTTATATTGGCGGCGACTTTTCAAACTATCTACATGTGGGGAAGCATTAATCATGGGTTAGGTTGAGTTCGACATCATAATTGGAAGCTGCCCATGAGCGGATATTCCCTTGCAGATAGGCAACCTTCCCTGTACTTATTGTTTTTCTCTGACTGCATAGATATAGTAGAGAATTTGCGTTATTGTATTAGCTCCAAAATTCCTGGCTTTAACGATTTCAAGATTTCATAATACAGAAACCAAGCGGGCTCTCAACTTCAGAGTTGAAATTTGATTTATTTAAGCCCTATAGATAGATAGTGCAGCTTCTTGACTTCTCTGTGAGACTTCCTGGAGCCAGGAGTTTTGGAGCTGGCCTCATAGCGCAACTCTTGGTGACAAAGTCCCCTCGCTTGAGTGTCCGCATTGTGGCAAAGGTATATAAAACGTCTCTTGAACGTTAGGAGGCGTGACGCTGATTTGGTGCCTGGCGCCGCGGAGCTAGTAGTATGTAGCACCAGCTTCATCACCACAACTCTCCCAACGAAGATGTCGCCCTCAGGGAATTCCAGGAATAGAGATTGCATCAGTTTGCCTGGGACCTCCAACATAGGATAACACCAGCGACTTGTCCTTCCCTCGACAGTAACGATTCAGAGACCAAATGCAGCGCGGGGTGGAAAGCGGCCTCGAGGAGGGCTGTGGAAGAGAAAGGGCAGGCTAAGATTTCAAGGGAAAAGGCGGGGAAATAAATGTGACTAGTTAGCTCTAGGCCATTTAGGTGAGCTGAGGGTAGGCTTCAATTGCAAGTGGTTTTCGGGGTTACTTCTTTGAGAATACATCTCTTCGATTAGGAGTTTCTTTGACTCCGCTTACTTTACTTTATGTACATATGATTGTATGTAGAGTAAGTAGTTTCTTTTTATCGATGTGGATGATTCATAATCGGAAGGCCTCATATGTGAGATAGTACTCAGTACAGGTATTTGGAGTGACAACAGAATGGAGTACCTTTTGTTATAACAACCCACCAAAAGATATTTGATGGGTGGTACCTGCATTGCCACTTTAAAAACCTGAACCGAGAACGCTTTTCCCATCCGCGAGAGAAATAATGTACCGATTGATAAGAATAAATATTCCTGCTAGATCTTCTTAGTACTTGTACTATATAGCGATACAAACGTTGATATTTGCCAACTAAGCCCCTGATCAAGACTTACCAACCTTAACCCTCACATTAACCGAAGGCTCTATCATCGAGTAACTACGGTAGGAACCAAACTGGGTACGTATACCATAGCCATACCTGAGGATTATGGAATTTGATTCGACTCGTCTTTTCAGGTGACGCAAGCGGGGTAATTTCTGTGACTCAAGACGTTCGAGACTTCCACTGGTGATGTAGGAGACTTCGTCTCGAGACGTCACGTCTCATATAGAGTACTACACCTAGACCCGAACCAAGTTTTCCAGAGTGCTCTTTATGAGAGCTGAACCAAATCACCCCACAAACTAGGAGATGATCACTGGGTGATTGTCATGATAGGATACGCACAAGGCTGTATCCCTGCGCCAAATAAGCGCAGCTTGTAGTACAGCGGAGACCTGTGAGGGGGTGTGCAGATGTTACTCTATTACAGTGAGGCTTCCCTTACCTCCAAATAAATACTTTCTAGGGAAGTTTACTTTTTCCAACAGTAACACAAGAAGCCTTGGAGGCTAATGTATAACAACAACTGGGAAACTAATAAACCCCGGCCCGCTATGGCGGCTATTGCTGTCAGAGAAAGCCAACAAATTCCTACTGGTCTTCTACTCAGCCTTCTTTGTTCTACCCTCGTATTAAAAGCCGAGCCCCTTCATGTTTCTAGTTCAGCTTCTTCTCACCATTCAGATGGTGTACCGAGTGGTGGCTTGCATTTTGTTTGTTTAAAGGCTTAGACAACGTAAAAGCCCATGAAAAGTTTTTCCTGGGCCAAAATGTAGAATGTCAAATTTAGGTTAGAAAGGGGGTAGAACCTTGTCAGTTTGCTCCACAGGCGGTTAGGAGACACCTGTGGAAACATGCCCAATCACTCGACAGGCCGGCGAACTGGTTAAGACATGGAAAAATGCAGAATCGTCAGGAGTGCCTACCTCGTGAGCAAGAATTGTGGAATTTGTGAGTCAGTATCTACCGGCTTGGGTAATGGAGGAAAATAGACTGTGTTAGGTTGATGCAGGTACCGTACATTTGGAGGATGAGATCGGTTACGTCGTTACGTCGCTCGTATTTTCGGAGAGAATAAGCAACTCCTGAATTCCACGCCTGTCCAACCATTCATTGTACGTACCACCATGGTCCATTTCAGGCAATAGAGACGCATCGGTTGTCTCTGCTTGGTGTTGGCGGAGAAATAAAACGTGGTACGCATTATTTTGAAGGCAGCACAGACGTCTTAGTAGTTGGAGGCTGAATCCATCCATGTTGTTGGTACTAAGTGCTTCAGTACTTATGGATGACACCCGCCCGCAGCCTGAACTGGTCTGCTGTTGTTGGGGTTAGCTTTTTGCTGCAATCACGAGTCTTTACAGACGTCCCTTCATTCCTCCTCATTAGTCATCCCGAGTGGAGACTGTCCTGTCCTTCCAACATGAGATTGTTCGGGTGTTCGAATGCCATTCGTCTTCTTTCGGTCTTGTCATTCTTTTCGATTTCCTCTGGTGCTGTATTGGAACAACGGGCAAGCGGTGATAGCGTAGTGTGTGGGAATTTGGAGCAGAAATGTACGCCAAAAGACGGTCCATCATATTGCTGCCCCAAGGAGAACATGGTAAGTAGCCCATTGTATATGTTTCTGCTGCGGGGGAGACTAATGCTGGAATTATATAAAAGTGCGGGTCAGTAAATGGTCAATGCATTAAGATACCCAAGAGCGTAGCCAGCAAATCCGCTACAACAGTCAAGAAATCCTCCACGGCGACCTCTGCTGCTGCTACGGTTCAAGTTCAGTCAATACCATCTACTTCCCAGATCATTTCATTCACCACATCATCCGCTATCCAACCCTCCTCCACCGCAGCTGCATCATCAAAAGAAACGGGCGCTCTCGCGGCGGTAAAGAATTTCTTCAAACCAAACATAATTATAATCTTCGCCGTCAGCGGTGCAGGTGCCATCCTTGCCATAACTCTGATATCTTGCTTTTGCTATCGCAAGCGTAAGCAAGGACGACTTCTTCTTGCCGCCTATGAAAACCCAAACCGTGACCTTTACAAATCAGTCATTATCACAGGGGATAAACCAGCACCATCTTCAGATACGACAAGAGGTGCTACAGACACAACAAAGGAAGCGGAGAGTCCGCTGTCGTTGCCGCCTAGTGCAAAGCCAGCGCCTCAGGTACAGCCCGAAAGGTCTCCTCAACCACAGTACTTTGATCTCTATTCGCCCGAGAGCTCGGCCTTTCAGATGACGGCTCAGACTCCGGCAGGGCCGCTAGAACACAGCAGCGGTGGAGGAGGTGACGCTAGCGAGTACTACTTCCCTCAGGAACAACAGCAACAATATCAGCAGCCGCAGCAGCAATACCAGCAATACCAGCAATACCAGCAATACCAGCAATACCAGCAGCCACAGCCACAGCAATACCAGCAGCCACAGCAGCAGCAGACCCATTATCCCGATATGCGGCATCACGACGTCAATTATAATGGATATGGTGCGAGAATTGAGAATCACTACGGTTCGAGCCCGGGGGATTCGTATGCCGCGGAAGATATCTACAGTGCCTACGCCGCGCCCCATCTTGCAGAGGAGATCTATACATATCCTGTACAAGAGTACCCCCCGCGACAATACATCCCGCCCGAACCCGCATCTAGTTCCTGGTCTCCACAGCACTACCGGCAGTTAACGCCGTCTCATCAGGCACATACGACCCAACAAGAAAGTCCACCACGTCCACAGCGTGGGCCAGATGTCTACCTCCCAGTTGCGCTAAGAGAACACCACGGGATGTCACGCGCAATATAAATGGATGGTTCGGATTGTTCATGGGGTTGCTACTCTTCACGGCTGGGTTGTTTTTGGGTGCATATTATTTCATTTGGATTCCTTTTTTTTTTGGCTTTGGCGCATATTGCAGTAATTTCATCAGGGATAATATGATTTTTGACGATAGGATACGATGGGGATCTATCTAGATGGGGACTCGAATCGGAGCTTAGTTATAGGTGCATCGAGATTACCAATGGAGTTGCTAATCACAGAAATTAATTGGCTTGTGTTATCTGGATGATGGTGAGTTGTTTGACAGGAATTAGAGGGCTTTGGGCCATGTCATCTATACAGTTCCGGGTCAATAACTTTATGGATGTATTTTTGCGTTATCATTCACCTAAGTAATCAATGTGGACTTCCGGTGGCTTACATCACGCTCACTCTTACCTATCATAACCGTAGTAGCATTGTGACGGCTACCTAAAAATTATGCGGTTGGTATAATATATAACAAGATAGAACAGCGGTTATGTACCTGCGTCAGATGGGAGAGGGAATGGGTGCAAGCGTGCTTCCAATGCTTTCCTCTCCCCTTAAGTATAACTTGCATACGCCGTCGATATGAAACCCCGAAATATATTGCTTGTATACATCAATGTTGGTGTAACAACGAGATGCTGTGTAAGGGAGAACTGATCGCTGGCACCATTTCAGGCGGCTAGAAATAGGCCCGCCTCGGCAGCATTAACGAAATCGAGGTGACCAGCTCGAGAAAACAGGTACTGCTTGGTGGGCTGAAACAAGAGTCACCAACTACCCGAAGTACTAATGGAACCTGTATTGCGGTGTGGTTGCCTGCAACATCGATGTCAAGATTAATCGATTGATCACTCGATTCAGAACGCTTCTCGGCTCTCGACCACGATATACTCCGTAATAATTTAATTGCTACCGTTTGATATCTTTACTACCTATGTTGCATTTTTTATCGCGAAGTGAAGGAGGAAAAGAAGTATTTGAAATGTCATCCGAACCTCTCTGCTGGTGAGAAGTGGTGTCGAAAGCTTCAAGGGTTAGGGTACTTATTTGGACGGGGAATGCTCGTTGGCCGACGTCTGACCACGACCGACAAGTGTCTCAAGGATGGAACGCCTCGAAACACTCAAAACTTCCGGCTCAGTCGTCTTCGAAGAAGGTGCACATTCTCATTAACATTTCTCTGCCATTGTTCCTGCGGTATGGGTGTTAATCCGACAAACCCACTTCAGTAATTGACACCACTAAGTTCTAGAACACGTCTCTAACGCGTTTCCCCACCCACAAACCCACTATCATCACCAATACGCGACTATCTGAGAGCACACAACCCTTGACCCCATCGCTCCCCCATCCGTTCGTTACTCTACCTCTCTCCTATCCCTCGTTGTGGCCACACCGACAATGAGCGCCACCGACGCACCGTCGTGCAGTAAGGAAACTATCACCATTCCGGATTCAGATCAAAGTGATTCGGAGCTATCGGAGCTGTCGGGTTACGATACGGACCCCGAAATCGACGATGGCGCACAGAGCGACGACGAGGAACATCCAGAAGAGGATGGCGATGCTTGGGATACAGAATCGCTGCTTGAAGATGCACTGGATGAGTTGAAGACGGAGGTTTTTGATCCTGGTGTGTTTCTGTGTGTGTGTGATATTTGAGGGTGTTCCTGGCATGTGACGACGTCTACATGACTAAGTACTGATGTGTGGGTACTGATGTAGAAGATGATCCTGTCACATCAGAGGAACGGGGGCAGCTGAAGACACTGCTCAAGCAGGTAGGGGAGGCGGAATTCATCCACCGGGTGATTGTGACGGAGGGCATGTCGATAAGGAAGTGCCTCACGGCGTTTAATGTGCGGCCGGTATGTATCTCCCTCATGCCCCAGTACCTGCCCAAGAAAGTCGCAGTGGAGTAAGCAGAGGAACCAATTCCCTTCTATTATGAGATGGATGCTCGGGGAGGTATCAAAGCAGCGGCGCCAGACCTTAAATTATCGCAATTGCTAAGTGATGTTCGCTCTACAGCCTTCCTTTCTAGACGATGCCCCGGACCAGGCACTACACCACCTCTTGCAAGTGGTCCTGGGACGAGAGATGGTGCGACGATCAAGACTATCACACGTTAATGCCGTAGAACACGTCGTGGACCTCTTGAAAAGGTCTAAGAACATTATCGTTCTTACCGGGGCAGGAGTAAGCCCCACTAGATTATTCTATACTTCCATCCTGACCCAGATAGATATCAACCTCCCTGGGAATCCCAGACTTCAGATCAAAAGGTAGTGGGCTATATTCCCGACTTGAAAGCCTAGGTCTGAGCGATCCACAAGAGGTTTTTGACATAAACGTGTTTAATGACGACCCAACGTTGATTCTCCCGTCCGTCCGCGCAGCAGCATTATGCTAATCTATAAGCAGTATCTTCTACTCCATTGCAAAGGACATACTTCCCACTACACAGCAATTCTCACCAACACATGCATTCAGAGCGCTTTTGCAATCAAGAAACAAACTCTTAACACAGTATACCCAAAACATCGACAATCTAGAGATGCTTGCCGGAATCTCATCAGATAAGCTGATTCAATGCCATGGCTCGTTTGCGACCGCTTCATGCATTAAATGCGGGTACCGTGTCCCAGGGGAAACGATCTTCCCGGATATCAAAAGATGCGTGGTGGCAAAATGCGATAACTGCCTGAAACTGCTGGCGGAGAGCAGTGCAGCAGGGAAGAAACGGAAGAGAGCCGAAAAGAGAGCCAAGAACCCAGACTACTGGAAAAAGAGGCGATTTAGTGATGACAGTAGTGCGGACGAGGAGGAGAATAACTTCCGAGAAGCTGGAGTCATGAAGGTAACTGCCTCCGTCTCTCTCCGTGCCAAACAAAGACGAACTAACCCACCGTCTAGCCAGATATAACTTTCTTTGGAGAACAGCTTCCAGACACATTCCATAAGCGCCTCGTAAGACACGATAAACAGAAGGCGGACTTGTTAATTTGCATCGGCACTAGTCTCAAGGTCGCCCCCGTTTCGGAGATCATTGGATTTCTACCTGCAGAAGTGCCACAGATCTATATTTCCAAGACTGTAAGCCCCTTCTCCGTCAGAATCCGTTATAGTGCGGTGCTGACGTTCACAGCCCGTCAATCACGTTGAATTCGACGTTGAGCTTCTCGGCTCATGTGATGACATTGTGGCTGAACTATGCAGGCTTTCAGGGTGGACCCTCAAGCATGAGATGATACCGACGCATCGACCAGAAGTAGAGTGGAAGAGAGTTGAAGGCCCTGGGAATCGATATGAGTTTTCCCCAAAGTCCACAAACGGAGAAGTTGCACTACCGCCATTGAGTTCAACGTGATCTCTCTATATACATAGCCTGTTCGTGTCCTTTATTTTTCCGGCCAGCCTTCTTTTTTGACCATTTCCCCTTATGTTTGTGCTTGTTTCGGGGGTGTAGAGTTGACTGGGCGCGCGCGTGCATTACTTATTACAATACATCCATTATTTACTCGTCTCTCCTTCCCTTTTATCTTATTATGCGATCCAGAATACAGTACTCTTTTTTTTCTTGTCCCTTTTGTTGTGAGTGAATGGAAGTCGGTTTCGGTGTGTTATATCTCAGTTTGTCGTACATTGTGCTTTGGGGGTCATGTCGGGGTATACAGATACATACGGGTGTGTGGGCTGTATCTAGCAATCAATATCTTTATGAGCTTCTGGGTAACGTCGCCTTGGGTCCTAATATATCTAAGCGTACCCATCATCATGACTAGGGTGGTGTGGTGGCTCTGTGCCCTAGCAGAAGGGGTGTCCAGGGTTATCCCGGCGTGGTGACCGGGCTTAGACGCGGAGATGGGCCCGCCCGCCCGCCCGAATACCATGATCAAGGCACCGGTCAGTCAGCGTCCAGGCAGCCATTGTGTTTCCCGGTCCCCCCTCTCTAGCAAGGTATGAACGACGAGAATACGTGCACTTTCCCTTTGTGATCAAGATCACCGCAAACAGTCCATCCAACGCCTGCGTGTATCACAATGACCGTCTCGTTCCAACGATAATTATCGTTCAAGCTAGACTTGTGCTCCCAAGTTTCTGTAGAGCAGCTGAGGTTATTAAAACCAAAGGTTATTTAACTTGGAGACCTGAGTGCGAGTGCTGTGTTATGAATGGTCCCCGTTATGGGAGACTAAACACCAAGACATAAGCCCCCATTTTATATATTCCAAAGTCGATGGGTTTTGTCCCGCGTAGATGAGGTTCGGACGGGTACCTTCAAATGGCCAATTTCGTCTTCGCATGACGATTCTGGGTCGTTGGCGAGTGATAGGGAAGAGAAACTGGGAGGCCTGGTTCGTCTGCTGACAGGATTTTGTTTCAGACAATACTTGTACTGCGGGGTCTGGTCCAGAATCATCAATTATCACCTCACAAATTGGGGGGTGGGGCGAAGGAGGGGAGGAAAGAGGGGGGGAAGCTTGATGTCCTAGGGCCGTCGGTTAGGCATCAGTGATGTGTCGGTAAGATGCCTAGCGGGGGACCCAGGTGACAAGGGGGCTTTTCTTCCGACTATGGATGCACCGCGCCGTCGGGGTGGTTTGGGAAGCAGTGACAATGTACTCGATCCTAGGTTCAGAATAAACAGCATGTGCCCTCCCTGCAGAATTACTAACTAAATATATACGGCTGTCACTTAGGTATGCTGGTTTACTCCAAACTACAGTACCGAGTATAGTTTAAGGGTACGCGTACGCCTGGACATCAACAATGCACGCGGACCTGGGGCGAGCTTGGGCGTGCGGCGCGTATGTAGCAAATGTGAACACGCACTCTATCTCTCATGGTCATATGCTTAGAAGATGAAGGTACTAAGGTACTAAAGAGTGCAATTGGTGAACCTGAGGGGAGTTTGGCCAACTACTTTCACGTCCATGCCGCGCGTTCTGTAATGGAGTCTCCAATGCTGCTAACTATGAATGCTGCCTGAGAACATAAATTAGCGCAGAGGAAATTGTACCACCGCTTGAGGCCCTACAAGGAGCGTCGTTGCGAAGCCTCAACGTTCACTGAGGCACCCAGCGAGTGATTGCGCGTGACCTCACCTGCACCTCAGTTAAAGTTTCAATTCCCCAGTCGACGGCGGCCGCCGCCGCGCAGGCGATTGGGCGCTTTGACTCATAGACACTCAATTGTTAGGCAAACCTTGATACCTGAGTGGAGGACGTACGTATCCCGACGAAAACGAATTGAGGATTTGAGACGCTACAAGCACACGGATTGGACGGGGCTGCGCAATTTGATGTGCAGGATGCGATTGGACACAACCCGAGCAGCAACGAGAAACGGCTTCTGCGTGCAAAATTTCAGGCAGACGTGATGCGAATCTTTTTTTTGAAGCATATCCCCCACATTAGTGCTCTCGTATATGCGGTCAGCACGTCGTCCAGCAAATCGCCGGGATCCTCGAGCGATGACTCACACTTATCCCTGCGGGGGTTACTGTATGGGCTATGGGGGGGAATCGGATTTTTTTATTGCTCGTTCATGAAATGGGTGCAGTCTCACTCTTTTTCGTACCAACGGCGACGCGATGATTCTGCTAGATTCTTTGCAGATAGATACAGATGCAGATCGAATGCGAAAGACGTCGTCAGGTGAATCCGCAAGGCATACAATGCAGACGTGAACAGGTGTCGCGTTCGTGGTTGCCTAGACGTTGGCGGTGGGAATCCCACACAACTGACCTGACTGCGCCCCAGGTTGGAATTGGTAGGAATGCCTCGATTCTGCATCCAGAGATTGGCTTTCCCAAACTGGTGATTAGATGCCTCATCTGGTCGGCAGCTGTCCAATAGGACGGCGTCAAGTATATTGGTTGCTGCAGTGCTCCCGGGCATTCAGCCGGGTGTTGCAGCTAAATAAAAATGATCGCACACACACACAAAAGTGTCCTCGAGGGTTGGCCGGGTCGAGCCAGCAGGGTAGCTATAAGTATTTGACTCATCCCCCCCCCCAAAGCGCA
>Ga0307512_10002850_pt1 | contig 21043 bp, 28 predicted proteins | sample 14_EM_MG_FD_200267 | JGI IMG/M metagenome (GOLD analysis project Ga0307512, IMG submission 200267) | Populus trichocarpa ectomycorrhiza microbial communities from riparian zone in the Pacific Northwest, United States - 14_EM | ecosystem: Host-associated > Plants > Roots > Unclassified | place... | reverse complement strand
AGTGTCGATGGTGTTGGAGGATTTCCTTTTTCTTCTCTCTTTACTCGTTCTCTTGTATAGCAAGCAGCAGTACGACTTTGAAAGATATTCTGATTCTTGTTCTCTCGATACGCACTTCGAGCTCAGTCCCGCAACATCCATATCACCTGCGCCCGACCCCGCCCGTTACACACGCATCGAATCATCATCTCATCTGTTTCCTTCTTCTCTCTTCGGTTTCTCAGTTTCTAGCCAATCAACTATCTCGCTGCAGCTACTCCCTCCCTACGCTCCTCGAAACGAAACCTCCAGTTTCGTAGTATCCTACAGAAGCTACCGTGCGCGATCTCCTGATCTGGGATTTCCACCCCAAATGGTGCTCTAAGTCAGAGGTCGTTTTGGAAAGCAGAGCACGGGCAAGTCAGCTGGCAGCGAGAGTCATACAACAGCGCGACGACACGGACGTGGATGGAATAGACGCGGAGGGACTGGAATGACACATCAAAGAAAACTGGGCTGCGAGCAGAGACTACACCACAGCAACAATTGAAGACGAATCATGCCTGGAAGACCACTAGTCAACGACAGATTGACAAATAGAATGTGGGGGTATTGAAGACGAGGATACTGGAACCGCAACCAGAGACGTGTTGATTTGACCTCCATGGAGGTCCGAGCCACCATCAGCATTGCGAGGACCACCCATACGAGCAACATCTCCACAACCCTACATCAACGTACCCAACAAGCAGGCTTGGAAGCATGCAGATCTCACAGCTACACATTGAGGCCATCTCGGCTGGGACCAAACACCAGAATCAGATGCCACTGACGCATAGTCCAGGCGTGCCTATCTTTCTTGGCTCTGATGTGACGACATTCCTCTACAAGTATGAGAGCCTCGCCACCTTCACCAGTACCAACCCGACCAGTTCCGATGCCGTTATGATGTTCCTGTACCACTGTGTGGAAGGCTCCAATATACGAGACAGGGTTGTCATGATGCGCGGATACGTGGACTGAGATTGGGCTGTACTCATGACGGAGATGTTGGAGGTGTTTCGGCTGGCCCACAGTCGATCCCGGGACATCATCTACACTGTCGTTATCTCAACAATCTCTGAGCCAGGTTCTGAGGTCGAGATGATACAGAGTTCCTGAAGTCTTTCCTTCGCACGTACGACGACATCAGTGGAGTTGTCACCGAGCGCAACATGATCGTCGAGTATGTGAGGAAGGAGAGGTTGCTGGGTGCGCTTCCCAAGCGACTCTGGAGGAAGGCAATCCCTATGCATGGTCTCAACCCACTCGAACCGCGTACATTCGAATACGACATGCTCAAGTGCTGGATCACCGCGAGAATCGCTGCAGTGGAGGGCTGGACAATCTTCGAGTTTCTTGCTCCTACCTCACCACCTGCAACGATAGTTTCTCCTGCACCGCAGGCTCCAATTGCCTCGACCTCTCTCACAGCTCCCACAAGAACTTTGGCTCCACTGTCTCTTCGACTCCAGCAACTCCCAAGACTCACACGACTTCTCCGGCTTCCACAACTTACCCTACATCTGCCACAACTTCTCCGTCTGCCCTGGCTTGTCGGGCTACCTGCGCTCCAACAGCTGCCAAGACTACCACGACAATTCCCATCGCAGCTAAGGTGCTCTCAACCACGGTGATAATTCAAACACATCCTTCGGCTCCTTTTCCCGTGGCCAGACAAGGAACTATCCATTCTGGACCGACCGTACGACTGGGAATGATCCGTGTTGTGCCTCCTCGAGGCCCCCCAGTCAGTCAGCATCATTTTGTGCAGCCCAAGCACAGTCATGAGGCTGCACTGTCGAACCATCAAGTGCCCGACCAGCAGCACCATCCACAGCCCAAATTGCCGTCCGATCAAGAACCTGCCCCGCCATCCCATCAAGATCCTGTACAGCCTCCGGAGCAACATGATTTTCCCCCATGCCGTTAATGCAGTGGTCAGCATCACCTCCGGAAGTGTGTCGATTTGCGTACTGACCTGGTGGATGGTGTTATAAGTATCCATAACCTCGACAGGCTTGTGCTTGGGCGTGCGGGACAGGAGATACCATTGGTACTGGCCGCCTGCGGTGGCCGCACGATACGAGATTGTTGAAATAGTGATGATAGAGAAGCTTGATTGTATTCTATCTAAGAGGGCCACAATGCCAGTATATATATGAACGTACCAGTACGGCTGAATGCCATCAGCTCGTACCAGAGTCAACAGTCATCTCCGGCCATACGAGACATCACCGTCTCCGGCCATACAAGACATCTCGGCCATACAAGACATCTCCGTCTCCGGCCATACAAGACATCTCCGTCTCCGACTGTACAAGACATCTCCGCCTCCGGCTGTACAAGACATCTTCGTCTCCGGCTGAGACCTGTATATGCAATAGAGATTATGCACATACAGGGCGTCCAATACTGTCAACTCTGCCGCCACCGCCATCAGCCTGTTCGTCCCCAACACCACCACCAGCACGCCCAGTCTCCCCAGCCCGCCCAGTCTCACCAGCCCCATCTTCTGCTCGACCAACAACTACATCCACACCGCTGCTATCACCAGAACAATTGACACAGCTGATGCGGGAGGTCATGGAGTATTTCGCACTATCTCGGCAGGTCAAAGTCGACGTGCAACACCGTCCAAGATACACTGCCCGCCCACCGCTCCCCATACAACTGGAACGAATGCGGGAGCAGTCACGCTCCGAACGCCTTCATCTGGGTAGAGCATAGGCTTGCAGACGGCGAGCGGAGACGGGAACACAGTATGTGCTTCACACACAGGGCCAGGGAGGGGAAATTGAATTTTTTTTCACCACCACTGGATAGTAGCGCACTCGGAAGAGAAAGGCAGCACTTGGGACGCGGATGTGAACTTGCAGGCGGCGGATGCTCCAGGAGGAGAGAAGTGGACTTGGCGGAAAGAAGTGGACTCCGAGGAGACGTGGAGTCGGAAGAAAGAAGCACACTTGGAGCACATGGGAGTGATGCGCACTTGACCAGGGTGCATTTGGAAGGTACAAGAAGCGCGCATCGAGGATATGACTGCGAGAAGTGCACCTGGAGGATTTGGACTCGGAGGACGCAGGACCTTGAGCACCAGCTCGTTAAACCGCGACAAGGGTTTCAGCGCAGAAGACACGACTTGCAAGTTTCAACACCGACAGCAAACAGGATAATCAGCAGTGACTGTACACGGGACAATCAGGACCAATTGCAAATGGGACGGAATATGAGTGGTGGAGACTTCCGTGGAAGGTTGGATAGAGTGGGTCTTTGGGCCAGGTTTTCGTTTGTATTATGATTTCTTTGTCATTTCTCATTCCTTTCTTGATTGTTTCATTTGCTGGTTGGCATTTGCTGTCGGATGTAAATTCTGCATGTTACGGATAATAGGTGGGATCTTGGGGATACAAGATGACGGTAAGGACGCGGAGGAGGATGGGGGAAGAGGAGAACCGCGTACCTCGCACTTGGTGGCTGGGGAGGAGTTCTGGTGGGAAAACGGCTCCCACCGCAACAACGCCACACAATTGAGTGGGTACGTGACTGGGTTAGGGTTATCGTTGCTCTGCATCATGCCATCCACAAGGTTGAATAACCATTGATGGACGGCATCCGACACCACGATCCAGAGACCTCTGCGACACCCATCCAATTTTCATCTCATCCGTTTCCTTCTTCTCTCTTTTGTTTCTCAGTTTCTAGCCAATCAACTATCTCGCTGAGGCTACTCCCTCGCTAAGCTCCTCAAAACCTAACCTCCATTGTCGTAGCTTCCTACAGAAGCTACCATGTGTGATCACCTGATCCGGGATTTCCGCCACAGTGTGATAAACCTCATGGCCAAGATGGGGAAATAAAGGGGATATATCTGGATATTTAGAGGAATGTAGGTTTTTATTGATGTGAGAGTATGCAAAGCAATTAACTTCACAGCTGAAGTTGGGAGGAAGACTGTCTACTATAGCTGCACCTCGGATGCTGTTGATATAGTACAAAGTAAGATGTCAGCTGTATCTGAACGCTAGTGTTCGACTGACTGTGTTTTAGTTAGGAATCAATTGACAGTTATTGAACATTGACCAGCATTACTCTGGTTAGTCTGTAGATATGACAGGTCAGAAGGAACATCACAAAGGCTGGACCATGGAATCGAGCATTGATGATAAATACGAAAAAGTGTTACAATGCAAGTGCAGTGCAGAAGAACGGGAAGATGGTGATATACTGGAGGAGAAAAGAACAAATTCAGATATGAATGTGGGAGAAATAAGATTCGCAGTGGCTCATGTGTCAATGGGATATGCCTTGGAGAATGCGGGATGCAAGAGGATAGACAAGGTAGGTAGTATGGATGATATATGGTTGTGGATTATGGAGGAACCTCTGGATATTTCAATGAGCACTTCTGATCAAGAAAAGCAAACAATTAGGCACATGGTGGCATTCCGTACGCAACTGGCTAATGTACACCCCATTGTTAATAAAGATTGAATGACCATGATGACTCTGACAGTATCGTTGTAATGGTGGAATGTGACCTGGGCCTGGTAATGGCCAATCTATATAATCGACTCACCAAGACCCCGAGATGTCTAGTGATAATCTTACCTATACATCTCAATATACTATCAGTCACATGCACATTTGCAACCATAATCTTATAAGTACCATCGGTATACCAATGGGGCCAAATGCAGTCATATGTGTCTGTACACATTTATCTTTTGTTCAGTTAACTAATACGTTTTGCTAATGCGATCTCAAGTTAATCAGTTGTACCCATTTGTTATCGGCACGTCGCTATTGCAGACAATTCCAAGACACATACAAAGAGTTCAATCGCATATGATTGATTCAGATACCATCAAGATGATAAGAAATACGTAAAAGACCTGGAATCGACCACCGGACACTGCAGAAGTCACGTCTGCTCAGCAGACTGTGTCAATCTGTGGTTGGAACCTACAGAGCTTGAAGACCAATTGGCATGCAACATGCATCACTGCCAATGAAGACCATAATCAAGAGTACAGAACAGGATGATTTGACCCTGTAAACATGTGGCATTGAATACCATCAATCTGATTGAGTTCAAACACCATTCCTATTAGTCAATTGAATATGATCACCAGTGTTAGCGCCTCCAATGGACGGAGTGATCATGCTCCTGAATGCAGCAATATCGAAAATGAAAGGTGAAGTCAAGAGATGATTTCCAAGTCAGCACAGTTACTTCTACAATCCTTCTATTAGAGTGAAGTGCACCTATCTCAGTTTGCATGTTCACCTCCGGCTCTCGCAACCCAGAAGAAACCCAATTGCAGAAGCACTCTAAGACTACTTATACCTACAGATACATGACTGGAGTGAAGACTACCTACAGCAGAGAATCTGTCTATGATTGAAGCACTAATTCTATCATGAATGACTGTACAAGTGAAGTGCACTGATGTTGAAGACACCATATGATTGAACCACTCTTTCTACCATGAAAATCTGCACAAGCGGAGTAAATGTTCTGTGAGGACAACCTATGATTAAAGCACTGTTGCTGCCATGGCCATCTGCATGTCCGAAGTTCACTTCCCAAGAAGTTACCCTACGTCTCAATGACCCAGAGGATGTGAAGTGGTCCCTCGAGTGAATCAAACTAATAGCAGTGATACCGTGCACAGAGTGAAATGCATTTACGGTCAAACACCTACACTATTCTGCAGACAGACAACAATGCCAACAATGATGAAGATGACCTCTCAGAGCACATATATGATGGACAAACAAAGTCCACCTTCCAAATGAATGATTTTCTACAGTAACTACATTGACGACAAATGCGACATTCACACTCAATGCACAATTTCTGAGACGATAACCATAGACTAACCAATAAGAGTCTGAGGGTATGAATGTTGAGTCAATATTGATGCAGCAATGAAACACCGGATTTGGCAAACATATGTAAGGCTGTAGATCCGTATATGGCCGCGTATGAGAGTATGTGAGAAGATACGGTTGCACACATGGATGTGGTAATATAATCGAGTAGTTGATAGGTAAGAATATCGCTAGTGATCTCAGAGTGATCGTGAGTCGTCTATATAAGGTTGGCGGTTACCCAGCCCTGGACACGTCTCGTGCCATTAGCGAGAACCTAATCATGACTGCCATTACATCATCCCCCCCTTCAGGAGCAGACCCCCTGGGCTGCCACATACGTCTATATCATAAGAAAAACCCCACAAAAAGAAACAAAACCAATGAGTACACCTCCGCACGACTTAATAAGTCCCACAACCAATCAGTGCGCTATGAGCAGCCTCATGGCGGATTGGGTGTACGGGGAAACTACACCTCCACTATACTCGTCACCGGAGGTGGTAAAAACCCATGCCGACGCCATTTGTACTGGGCCAAGATCGATATGAAAGTAAGCAAAGTAAAACCCCGGTAGAAAAACGTCCAATCCCACTCCTCCGAGTCCAATCATCGTCGAGGCTTCCTCGGATGCTCTTGGTGAAAATCGTCGACCAATTCCTGAGCATTCCCGAGATTCTCCGCAGGCTTCCAGCTAGTCTGTACATAATGGTAACCTGCCCATTGTAGGAGATAATGAAGCTTCTGGTAGCGTCGTTTAGAGTCAAGGATCCAGTCAACTTCCCATTCGTCAGAGTCGTTGACCACCATCGGCTGCCGTTCAGATGGCGGCTGGCCTGCGGTAGGAGGTGTATAGCGGTCGAGCAATGAGATGTGGAAAACGTTGTGCTTCCGGATCGTATACGGAAGGTGTGATTTGTAAGCATCCTTGTTGATGACCTTACATACCGTGTGTGGTCCTGTGCGTTTGTAATCCAACTTCTTTGACGGTCTTGTCGTCCGGAAGTGCCGCGTTGAAAGCCAGATGTTATCTCCAACCTCGAAAACAACCTCTTTGCCGCCGGCCTATTTCATCTGATTGGCTTGAGCCTCCTGCAAGTTCTTTCAGAGGGTTTGGTGAGTCTCCTCCAAGCCAGCTGCGAAAGTGTCTGCTTGGATTTCCGAATTCAGGCTAGATGGTTGCTTTGGGGCCTTAAACTGCATCACCGGATGGTAGTGGTAATTGGCCCAGAACGGAGTCATCCTTGTAGACGTGTGTATCGCGTTATTGTAAGCAAATCCAGCTAGTGGCAAGAGTTCGACTCAATTGTCCTGCTCGTACTTGCAAAACACCCGGAGATACTGCTCCATCGTCTGGTTTTGACACTCCGTCTGCCCGTCCGTCTGTGGATGGAAGGCTGTCGAGAGCCGATGGGCAGTACTGAAGTGAGAACATACCCGCTTCCTGAATCGGCATGTAAACTGGGTGCCGCGATCGGTAACTATGTAGTCCGGGACGCCTCGCTTGCAGATGACATGTTCAAAGAAGAGCCGGGCCAATTCCGGCGAGTCAATATCCTTTCAGCACGGTGAGTAGATTACCATCTGTGTCAGTCAGTCCACGATGACGAGAATCCCGGTGTAGCGCGATGCCGTTGACTCTGGCAAGTCAGTGAGGAAGTCCATCGTGACGCCTTCGCATGGCCGTGATGGCGTGTCCAAGGGCATGTTGATCCCGTGCCTGGCGTGCTGAGGTGCTTTGATTCGGTGGCATACTTCGCAGCCGCTGACATACTTATGTACGTGCGAGTCCATCGCTGGCCAGTAGAAATCCTTAGATACCAGCTCAGTAGTCTTAAGAGCTCCAAAATGACCGGACTCAGGGTTGTCATGGAATAGACTTATCACTTGTCCGCGTAGAGAATCGGTCGCTGGAACGTAAATCCTCCCCTCGTAAGTCGACACTCCCGCGACGACTTTCCATTGGCTCTCCTCTTTGGTGGTATCGGTGCAATTTATCATTGGTCGGTCAACAAGCTTCGCCGAGACATTAACATCCATAGGGTCAGAAGCCTGGGCCGCGATAATTGTTGGCATGAGCTCGTCGTATGGTTCCACTAAGACGGTTGCCAATAGTCGTGCCACAGGGCTTTCGTAGCCGATCTCGTAGTCGGGCTGTCCGGATAGGGTATCGGCCGGGTTCTTGCTGCCTTCCAGGTGCTCGATGACAAAGTCGTAAGCCGAAAGAATTTCCGACCACCTCGCTTGTCTTCTGGAGAGTATTATGGATGTCTGGAAGTATTCGAGATTCTTGTGGTCGCACCGAATTAAGACCTTGTAATTGGCGCCCTCGAGGTCATGCCGCCACTGTTTTAGTGTTTCGACAATGGCCAATAGCTCCCGATTATAAGTGTCGTAATTCTGTCTGGCTGGAGAGCACCTCCGGGAGTAGAAAATAACTGGCCTGAGAACCCTCAAGAACATCGTACTGATTGAAAATGCCCACAATCGCAAATCCAATCGCGTCTGTTTGGAGACTGATTGGCTTGGCCGGATCGAAATGCTGGAGGATCGGTGCCTTGGTGAAGGTTCTTTTCAGTCTCCAGAACGCCAATTCGGCTCGCCGCATCCATTCCGATTTGGCTTTCCCACCGTTTTCTGACTTCTGGGGTCGAGGTTTGCCTTTCGGTGGCTCGCCAGCCTTATCTGTCTACTTTAGTAGTTCTGTAAGTGGAAGAGTCACCTGGGCATATTTCTGGATGAACCTTCGGTAGAAGTTTGTGAATCCGAGGAGCACCTGGACATCTCTAATTGACTTTGGTGTCGGCCAGTCCTTGATTGTGGAGATCCGGTCCGATGCCATGCCAACTCCCTCTGGAGTGAGAACAAACCCCAGAAAACCGACTTCCGAAACTCCATATTGGCACTTTTCGGCTTTGCAATAGAGGCCGAATTCCTTAAGTCGCTGCAGCACTTGGCGCACATGCTCCTCATCCTCCTTCTCGTTTGGCGAATAGATGAGTATGTCGTCAACGTAGCATACCGCGAAGTCATCAATGTATGGCCGTAGGCAATCATCGATTTAAGGCCGGAACGTAGCCGGTGCGTTTGTTAGGCAGAATGGCATGACCCAGTACTCAAATTGGCCGTAACGCGTTCGAAAAGCCGTCTGGTATTCATCGTCTTCCTTGGTTCAGATGAGGTTATGGGCACCGTGGAGGACCAGTTTCGTGAATATCTTGGCCTCCTGAACACGGTCAAGCATCTCTGAGATTAATGGAAGGGGATACCGATTCTTCACCGTCGCCAGATTGAACGCGCGGTAGTCCACACAAAGCCTCAACCCTCCATCCTTTCTTTTTGCAAAGGGGATTGGCGATGATGATCGCTGAATAAACCCGTTGGCTAGGTTTGCCTCGATGTAAGCCTTTAACATCCTCAACTCGAACTCCGATAGGTCATATATCCGCCTACGTGGTAAGTAATAGCTGGGCTCCAGGTCAATCGCATGGTCAGTTGACCGATGCGGCTGGAGTGTCTCCACCTTATCTTTGCTGAAAACCTCCACAAAATCTCCGTATGTAGCCGGGATATGTCCTCCATCATCTGTAGGCACCATCTTTGTCATTTTCCCGGCTCCATCTGCACACGTTAGTTCTCAATTCATAGTAGATATGGAGCGGTAAGGAGGAATATCCCGGAGCCCGGATTCAAAACGGTTCGCCACAACAGGGCCAAGCCCTGCTGTCCAGTACTCCATTCATGTCTCGGCGAGCCGGCAACGTTTACACGAGTATACCATTGGGAACCTCTTTCTGACCGTTGCCGCCGCTGCTCTCTGCTCGCCCGTCCAGCGCCTGGGGCCTATCTCACTCACCATTAGTGATGCCTTCCACAGTCGCTCCCAGCAGCCCTGTACAATCTCCCACTCTTAGAAAGAATGTCCCGACGACCTGCTCACTGGCCAGTAGATCGTCAAAGCCAGTTGCTCCGAGTATTTGAATACCTGGGATACCGCCGCCTCCGTAGCCGTAGATCCTGGTACATTTACGGGGCATTCCTGATGGTCTACCCGGTCCACTGCCACCACTTCCGCTCCCCCTGGGGTTCGCAGAGCCAAAAGTCGACCGCGTTGCCAATCGACATCAAGATTCCTGGACTGGAACCAAGGCAATCCCAAAACCAAGTCGTTAGCCTGCATGGGCACAACTAGCACCTCCGATTCTCGAACCGGTGATAAGTGCTCCATATACTGAACTGTGAACGCCGTTCTTCGACTGTCCCTCGGGTGATCCATTACTTGGCCATTGAGGCCTAGAGTCGTGACGTATGCTGGTTTGTCCGCTAGACCAAGCCGTTCTCGCAGTCTCAGTGCCATAAAGATGGTCGTCGCGCCGCAATCGATGAGAGCTCGCACGCGTTCCATTTCCCCATTTCCATCTCTTATAAAAACCTCGTGAATATTATGGGACGTGTCCGGTCTGGACGTGCCGCATAAGTACTAACTTGACATGAGAGCTTTTGGGCTCGACAACGACACCCTTGACTTCAAAGCGATCCGATGCGGTTGTATGCTGTCCATTGTTGCCATCAAAGTCTGCCTTGCCAACCTCTCCAACCCCAATTCTGCCTCGTTGAATCTCTCCCGTGGGGCCAGATGCCCAGAGACGCCTATGAGTTTTTCGGTTGTTGATTGTTGAAGGACTTCTGTTGTTTGATTTGGTGTCCTCCGTCTCTGTTTGGAGCTAATGTCCGGTCCTGCTGCGGTGGGTTACCTCGTGAGTATTTGGGGCAGAAGTTCGCCTTGTGGTTCGGAGATCTGCATCGTAGGCATTTGCCAGTTGTACGTCGGCTTTCGCAGATTTCCGTTGAGACCCATGGTGCTGGTGGTAAGCCTGACGATTGTCCTCTGCCACCTGATTTGCCGTGTCTGTTTGATCCCGATTGGCCAGATTTGCCGCCACCGGTGGTGTCGGCTGCCTCGGAGATGGATGGCCAATAGCCTTGTTTACCGCCTTTGGAAGACGAGTTCGTAGGCTGTTGCTGCTGCTGTTGTTGCTGCTGTTGTTGCTGCCGCTGTGGCTTCTTGTTTTCGACATGTGTAACTTCCGACGCCGTGGCCTTATCAAAGGAGTTGTCCAAGGTGTGAAATCTGCCGCAGGCGGGCGTCATCGGTCCAACTTTGTCCTTGAGAGAGTTGCGGAGGCCTGCCCAGGCAATATCGTAGAGGACTTCTTTGTGCTTCTGTAGATTCCACCCAGCCTGTCTCCAATTAGCTTTCAAATGATTCGCATAGGCTCTGACCAATTCTTGTGGAAGTTGTATGTATCCCTGCATCAGCGTGATCACCGCCACGCGTCGTCGGTCCTTATCCCCATGAACCTTAGCCATCTCTTGTGAAAAGAGGTCGAACTCCTGTACGTATGGGTCGGATTCTGCATATAAGTCGCCCGCCCATTCCGAAGGGTCTGTCATTGCCATCTGTCTAAGTGTCGGGTTTTGATGATTACTCCAGCCGTCCAGAAGAGAGATCACCTATTCGAAGTGATCGGGTCCGCTGCATGGGAATAGGTGGCCGTGGGAGTTGAAATTCGAGCGTAATGCGTCCAGAAATCGGTTCAGCGCTTTTGCACCGCCGCAGAACCTTACAAAGTCAAAGATCTTGTAGATATTTGGTCTTGGGCCTACGGTGATTCGTTTGGTGCATTCGGCGTGTTCGGCAGCCCATTGATCCCGTTCGGTAGCCATTTGTTCGTGTTCGGCATCCATCCTCTCCCGTTCGAGTCTCTGTTCGGCTATCCACTGGGCTTGATTTTCGAGCAGCATTTCCAGCATCAACCGGTTTTGAGTCGCCACGTCTAGATGATCCTCGTCAGTAATTTGGGAACGGAGATCACCACTATCGTTGTCAATCGGGTCATCTTTGTATCTTTAACCTCCGAGGTCGTCGTAGAGGTCATCGTCATCATCATCGTCAATCTCGGCCTCCAGTAAGACCGTTGGAGTAGTGCGTTCGGCTGTCGATGCCGCTGCCTGCCGAGTGTCATCACTCCCATGGATGTCAGTGACGCACAATTCAGTTCTGGTAAACATCTTTGGAGGCATGTTTTGTGATAAAACACGTTATTTTGTGGCGATGCGTCGAAAGGGGTAAAATCGCGAGATCCCGTGAGCAAAACGTATGGAATTGATTAAGAGCGATACTAGTGTCAGGCCGTATATCCGTATATGGCCGCATATGAGAGTATATGAGAAGATACGGTTGCACACGTGCATGTGGTAATATAATAGTGTAGTTGATAGGTAAGATTATCGCGAGTCGTCTATATAAGGTTGGCGGTTACCCGGCCCTGGACACGTCTTGTGCCATTGGCGAGAACCTAATCATGACTGCCATTACAACATAGTTCAGGATTTGCAAATCCCAGACACAAATGGTGAGATGAAGTACATATGGGCTATTGGTGAGTGTGGCACAACAAGTATCTTTATGGCACTGGGGCTTCTCAAGTGACTTGGAATATCACATCAGGTCATACACATTATCACCCACCGCATGACCAGAGGAGTGATGCAACATACAAAGAACATCCCAAAGAAGATGAAGATCATAGTCTAGTAATTGGACTATCTCACACCAGGGGACAAATGAGATGTGCTGGTCATGCCAATGCAGGCAGATGATATAGTTTGTGGCTCACCATGATTCCAAAAACACAATACTGAGATGGACATGGATCACCATCAATTAAGTCACCGTGTTCACCAAGTGCTAGCGGAGTGGAGCTAATAACACAGATAACGGTGGCAGTTGCATCGCAGGTCTCAGAAGCCGAAAATGATACTGTCAATAACCATCTTCTGGGGCGCAGTCCTTGTATACAGACACTCGGAGGAACTACATGTGATGATATTCTAGCTAGTTATGCAGTCGTCAGCCATTGCCATACAGGTTGGGGTCTGCTCCAGGGTGCTGGGTGCCACCTGGGAATGCATCACTTTGGATATGCCAGTTGAGAATATAAACCCAAGCACCTGACACAACAAGCAGAAAGCAGCAGCAGTGGTTACAGCACAAGTGCACCTCCAAGCAGATGCCTGAATGACTGCTACTGGCTTACCAAGATTCAAAGGGAGTGAATGGATGGCAGTGCATGACTCCTTTGTGGGCGAGCCTTTAACCACATAGCCTCCAGGATTTCCATTCCACCGCTTGCATCCTGTATTGATTCTTGTGGAGATAATAGATGGAGCTGTTCAGGGATTACCCTGAGGACAAATGACAATTGAGACCGAAGAGTGCACTTAAGAACATCAAATGCATACGAAGCAATTGCAAGTGAAGACATGAGGTATTGTCCAAGATATATATCACAATGTCCCTGCAGAAGCAATGATCGCCACTATGAGAAGTGGACGGACAAGCAGCCGATATGCACACTGCCACGATGCATTCTTCCTCAGCGATGAATGACAACAAATCTGTAACTGTGGTGACATATGCAAAGTTATGTTGAATTTTACTGTGTCTGGTATACTTACACTGAATGAAAATTGATGAGACTTGCAATTGATTGCCAAGAAGCAGTTGTACCTACCACCGGCCTTGCTGTACCAAGTGCAATCCCACACACTATTTGCAAGACAAAATCAAGTGCCATATGTCAGAGATGACAATGCTGAATACAATGCCACATACAATGCCATATCTGTTTTGAAGTGAGATGACCCATAATACCTTCCCAAATAAGATCCCGACTCACACATGGCAATTCTGAACTACAACTATGATACCAATAAATGACTGCATATTGAGTTTTGAATCAAGCCGTTCCACTCGATGTTCCCTATGAAGACATATGAGATTAGTTGCCAGTGGAGCAACGACATTCAAAAGAGATGGGGATTACCATATGAATATATCAAACAACCTGTACCATAATATGATACTGTCCCGAAAGTACAGCAATGATGCACCATCAGATACATTCAACAATGCACAGGGCTAGCAGTGGCAAGTGCATCTGGGCATGAATTGACTAGTAGACTCAGAATACAACATTAAGTGAATAGAGCCATGTGACTACCAGCACCCCCAGAGGAGAGCAAGTGGGCACACCCCATGATCTAAGATGATATGTTCACGTAGCCTACAATGGACTTCCAGTTGTTCTGCAGCTGCACCATAGAGATAACCAGTCAAATGAGTCCGATTTGTGCTGAAGGAGTGGAAATATGTCTTCTGAAGCAGTTCCAAATGAGAAACCAAATGGCTGCACAATGGCTACCGACATTGTCCCAAACGATATGGAATATGAGCACCTAGTATACTCAATAGCCTGCTGAATAGCATCTCGAGCAATAGTCAACTGAATAGCCAGGAGATTGTCACTGAGATCAAGCAATGTCGGATATCACTCCTGAAGGACTACACATGGAGATCTATCAAGACACTATGGCTGAATGGAATACTGAACTGAATACCAAACTGCCTTACCAGAGGCCTACAAAATGACTTTGAGGGAGAAGTGTCACACCAAGACCCGACCAAATGCTGACTCAAGGGTTGGGTAAATCTGCATATACATTATCCAATGCGACTTTCTGAGAGCCAAAGCGCACTCCTACCCTGGTGAGTACGACCACCTACTGTGAAGCTTATCTATCTGATATGCATCAATGATATACCACCCATGCATATGCGATTGGCACATTCAACCACCCTCCAATGGTGACCAGGGAGTCACATATGCGATCCAACAGCTATGATGATACAAGGAGCAAAAGCTCACATCATTACCCAAAGTCAGTTCGAGATGTCATTGCATTGTCGACAAGATTGAGCTCATTCAGACGCCTCATGTGATGGTAAGTCAACAGTCTGAACATGTTGCGACACGGCGTACCTGCTGCAATGAAGTCATGATTGACCACATTGGGATGTCTCAGATGACAGTATGTCGACAGGCAAAACAAATCAGGGCAGTCATTGACAGTGGGCGATGCCAAAGGATGACTGAAGCTGAGGGAAAATAGTCTGCAGATTAAGCCAAAGCCAAACCTAATTACATGTCAAATCACAGATATCACAATTACACCGGTATGGAGCCACCATGGCAATTGACAATCCATACGATGATAATGTTATCGATGTAGCAACAAATTTCCCAAATGAGCGAGATAGGCATGTCCACATGATCAAATCCAACGGACAAGTCAAATGCCCAGCTGGAGGCAGTCTACCAAGACATACACCAACAAGTCTACCAAAAAGTCGACCAAGATTCAACTTAAGCCATGCATCAAGAGCACAACCCTGAAGTCGACCAGATGGTTACTGAATTGGACATACAAAGACAATTTTGTAGTCAAATAGCATCGATGAGTACCGATGACAACTGGCTACCAGATATATTGTCTGCAGCTTGCACAAGCATTGCATGATGGCCCAAGACAGCGCCAGTGCCCATGAACCTGATAAGTTTAACCATCTTTAGAGATACTCACTTGATAGACGTCGATGGATGCAATGTGACTACAGCCGTTGCAATTGATGGAAACAATTCACGGCTATAACCAATAATGGCGGTGGAAGCTCCCATCGATGCAAAGTGATGAGCAGAAGCTGTACCACACTGACGATTCTAACCAAGACCTAAACCATGATATGAGCTACAAGTGTGGTACTAGATAGCAGAACGAATGCTCTATGAGTTCGGGATTGGAGATGAGGAGGAATTAAGGTCTGCTCCTCAGGAGCTGAGGAAATGGGTCAATAAAGTTTAGGCACTCAGGACTGGTGGAAAGTTATCAATTGGGCGTCCACTTCTTTTGTTTCTTCACTTTTCTTCTTTATTTTATACTGTATTAGTTCTTTGGATCGTGGTCCAGTATAGATGGGATTGTCGCCGGTTGTACCAAGAGGTTGTGCGACTTATGTGTTCGTATAATTTCGCACCTACAATAATTGTGTCATTCGTTGCCTCTTGTCAGTTCTGTTCTCATCTTCATACCATATTACTTCAATGATCTTAGTGCAGTACAAGTGGCATCGGCACAGATTATTACCACGTTGGGATCACAGTCAAGCGGAGGTTGAGGTTGGTGATACACCAGATATACTGAAAGGCTACCGTATGCTGCCAATCTGTAGTAGAAAATTTTAGTTTATACGAGTGAGTTCTATTTCCTTGGCTCATCAAGATTGAGGACAATCATCGCAGTCTAGAAATGCCACACACGGAATCATGGCAGCAACTGGCAGCATGTCATCGAGATTGCACCGCTCCATTTCGTACTTCTAGTGGCCTCCCTGTCCTGTATGGTTGGCCTTCATCTACATTTCCAGCATTTGCCACTATCACCAGTCCGTCACCTGTGAATGCCGCATTGATTGGAGGTACAGGGTGGGATAACTCTACTGTTATTGGGGAGAGAGATGTGTTGTTGGGCGCGGACCATGCAAAAGCTTTGGAATTGATTCAGCCAAATAGAAGTGCCCAGCTTGCTGCTTTCAGAAAGGCATTCAAAGAAATGCCACTCTTCTCAACACAAGTGCTCCACATCATCCTACATTGCAACACCTCAGACCACTTCCTTTACCATTACACATAATACCGCCACCATGTCGACACATTCTTGAACCATCTCAACATCTCCCAATGTCTCCGCCTTTCCGTAACACCAATTCCTTCCCGCTTCCCTGCATATCACATTCTCTTCTCCATATCACCACTTGCAAACCCGAGCAGTGACAGTTAGTTTCAGAGGGGGAAGTTGGCGGGTAGAGTATGGAGGTACAGGGATAACAGATACAGACGGAGCCAGTGGAGGGCATTTGGAGATGCAGTGGAAACTGGGATGGAGTGAGTGACAGGGTTGGGGTACACAGATCAAGGGATAATGGAGATGTACCGAGCGGAAGGGAGTATATATTCAACATTTCCCGTGACAGATAGACACTATCCTATTATCAGTCAACGAAATACACACTCTATTATTCTCAGCTCATGGTTCCCAAGTGCTGTTGCCGAGTATTCATAGATCTGCGCAACTTGTGTGGCTCCTCCTGGCCGGTAGTCTGTCATATTGTAAAGGGACATATGCCTATGCTTGAACGCAGACGTATGGTATAGGAATACGGTTGCACGAGAGAGCGGGTGAGTATATACGGCGAATTACGTGGTAAGATATTCCATACAGATCTAAGTGCCATAGGGGCGACCTATATACACTGGAGCTTGCCTGGCCTCGGGTCATGTGTCACCATTACATCATCCCCGTCTTTAGGTGTAGACCTCCTGGGCTGCCAAAGCCAGTATAAGAGAAGAGAAGGAAAGGGAAACAAGGAATGACACAATCACCCTACGTACACATTGGTACGAACCCATATGTCTCACAACCCATTGGTACAGCTCAATTGCAACCTTTCGGCGGATCCAGTGCATGAGGAAACTCCACCTCCAGTGGCAGGTAGTAAAAACCCATGCCGATGCCATTTGTACTGGGCCAAAATCCAATAAGCAGAGAAGAGCAGAGAAGCCAACAAAGGAACACAAGGAAAGGTCTGAACAGCTTCCATATCCTCCGCACCGCCACTTCTGAACTCATACCCCACCGACCATCCATAGCCTAGCTCCTATGTCTCGGCATAGGTCACTGTCGGAATCATCAGATTGGTGGAGAACTTCCGCTCCTGACATGGCATCGATGGCAGCTTCCGCTGCCGGCATCATTAGTAGCCTGCAGTAATAATGGATTGTATACATCATGTGCGTCATGTGTAGTCACATCTCATTCGTCGACATCTAACACGTAAGCTTCACTAACATGGTTATACTTACCAAGTTCATGTGTGCTAGCGCTGTCTGGGGTGTGTAGTGCTTCCGCATGCTCTGTAGAGTATATCATGCAGCCAACAGTCATTGGAAGTTGAGATTGACTCAGCAATCATCTTTTGAAGTCTGCTTTGGTGACCATCCGGTTGACTTCATAGTTGCTCTTTGCAGGTGGCTTCAGTTAAATCTTGGTCGACTTTTTGGACTTTGCCGGTCGACTTCTCAGTTCACTTCTTGGTCGACTTCTCGGTGGGTGTCTTGGTAGACTGCCTCCCAGTGGGCTTTAACTTGTTGTTTGGACTGTATTGTATAGACATAGCTATCTCCCCCTTGTTCAAGTTCGCTGCTCTACCGATGACTTAGACTCAAATTGGTTGTTGATTGCCATGATAGATCTGTGGACTTATGCTTTGGTAGGCTTTTCGTGATCCAGTTCAATACGTCTCTTTGATATCGGACGCATCATTCGGCAGCCTTCATCCCTAGACTTCGGAGGTTTTCGACTTCACTTTTCTATTGGCGCGTCATGACTGACTTGCTTTATGTTTCGACTAGCTTCATGATTGGACTTGCTTCATCTTTGACCCTTCCACTTCTTTTCACCTTTTCAGACTGTCCTTGGTCTGTTCTCATTGTCTCTGACTTGGGGCTCCGGCTGTGAGTTCTCCTGGTGCGCGTACCATCATCCGGATGCTAGGTATGTGTGTCGATTCTGTTGGTACCCTTATCCTAGCTCTCTGGGTGCATTTATTGCTGTTGGACTTCTCTGTCGTTAAGTTCACCCTGGTCCTTCATTCCGGCACCTCCAGAAGGGTCATCATATATGAGGTTTTCAGTTGTGGTAGGGTCATCCTTCTCTTTAAAGGTTGTTGCTCTGCCGACGACTTATCTCCACTAATTGGTACTGTAGATTGGTAGTATGGTAGCTGGGACGTTCGTCAACTCAAACTGCACGACTCGGTACTCCAACTGCCCATACTTGGTGCGAAACGCAGTTTTGTAGTCATTGCCTTCATCTGCGTGATTAGTGGGAGAAGATATCGACTGTTCATCTTGGCTTAATTGAGAGCTCCGTAGTCCACGCACAGCCGCAGTCCGCCGTCCTTCTTCACAAATAAGACCAAAGCTTCCGCAGGCAATAATGATGACTGGATGGATCCATTGGCTAGGTTTGCTTCGATGTAGGCCTTGACAGTTTTCAACTAGACTTCCGAAAGATGGTAGATTTAGGCATATGGTAAATTAAAGCCTGATTCCAGATAGATTGCGTGGTCAATTGGCCGGTGCGAAAGTCTCTGCTATATCTTTCCTGAATACGTCTGCCATTTCTCTGCTGAATACGTCCACATAGCCCTTGTATCTCATGGGGATACAACCTCCATCATCAGTAGGTACATTACATGTTCCAGCATCTGTGCATTAGCCTCTATCTCTGACTTGACATTTGGGATTTGCGATTTCGGATGATGATGCGGAAAGGAAACCAAGGACCTCTGGATCAAGTGGTTCGCCCCGGAGCCGGCCAAACCCCGCTAGTCCAACAACCTCCCATCGTGACCCGGCGGCCCGGTAGCAGTCATTCAAGTATACCCGAGTGGGGTTCCTGTTCTGCCGCAACTACCGCCGCTGCTTCCTGCTTGCTCATCCAGCGCTTGGGTTGATAGTCAATCTCACCTGGATCTCCCAAAGTGGTGACCTCCATAGTCACTCCCAGGAGCCACTGTATTCCTCATTCCTTGAAAGAATGTCAGCATAGCCTCTTGCATGCTTTGAGTTGTCTTTCATATGTGGTATACTGATAAGTTTCGGTGGAAGAAATGACCTCACCGCATTCCATGAGGCCGTTTGCGATACATGTGGGCATCCTCAGTGGTGCATCTGCTACCACCGATGCACTGTCGCCATGTAATGGCCTTCATACTGCACTGCCGTCATTTTGGGACCTTCGAGGGTATTCCTCGACTGGAGTTTGTCGAGAATAGATGACTGGCAGTTGCCAGGTCGACCTACGAATTAGGGGATATACAGAGCCCCCAGATATGATGTACCATGTGCATAGAGGGGCTCTTTATAAGTGTGGCCACCACCTCCGATCTGAGACCGGGAATCAGTTATTCAGCATAATAGGTTCATCAACCCAAATGGCTGCAGCATATCGAGTTCATCAACCCTGCCTCTGTTGATATTAGAGAAGTCTTTGGCCGGAAGGACAACAACCTCCGGTGAGATGACCGGGCGTCTCCGGGCATATATCACTCCTGCATGATGATTGCCATCTCCTTCGGTAAGATGACCGGGAGTACCTAAGCAGAATTGTGCACTCCAACACATGATCAGCAACTCCGGTAAGATGTCTGGGTCCTCATGAGCACTGGGTGGCCCTCCAAAATAATTGCCAGCTCCTCCGGTAAGATGTCCGTGTTTTCATTGGGATTTTGTGGCCCACCATAACAATGATCAGCTCCTCCAGTACGATTACCGGGTCTTCATGAGCACGACCCGTTCCTTCTGATTACACTTTAACTTTTCGTCTCGTCGGTAGGTGTGCTGAGGAATTGGTCTCTGCGGTACACATACTGGTGGGCATTGCTCAACTCGAAGGTTTGCGATCATAGGTGGACCTGGTTCTGGAAAGTAGCTTTGTTGTCTTGTATATTGATTTCTGTGGACTTTGCCATGAATTCATGTATTTTGGGGTACGGCAATCGTGTAGACTTCGACAATGGGTGCTCAATGTGGATGTCGGTATTTGAACTCAGCTCAATCAATCGTGAATTGACACATTTAGGGGTACAGGGATCGTGTAGCCTTCGACAATTGGTGAACAATCTAGCCGTCGGTATTACTCGTCTCGTTGGACTGTATGCAATTGATTCTCTCACCAGTCCACCATCATCTTTTGCATTGCTGTGACCCCGGATTGCATGGTGGGCTCGGGCTCTCTCTGGTTGTTGCCCATACCGTTGCTGAGTTTGTTGCCCAGACCGTTGCTCTGGTTGTTGCACAGAGCGTTGCTCTGGTCATGTTCCATGTTGGCAGTGTTTTGATCACTGTCGTAATCACTCTCGTCGTAGAATTCATCCTCCTGAGGTACGGATACTCATCAGGTAAGAATAGGAGTAACTTAGATGAGAGCGGAACGTAGGTTTTGCATGCTCAAATGAGTACTAGCCAAGTACAATTGACTTCTGGCAGTGTTCTTAGGTGGCCTCGTACCCCGGCCCTTGTCTAGTGTGTGTGGTAGTATAAAATCAACGCGTATGTGGCGTACATCACATAGTAAGCCGGACTAAGCCGGATTAAGCCGGGTTAAGTCAACCTATGCCAAATTG
>Ga0307512_10002848_pt1 | contig 21044 bp, 24 predicted proteins | sample 14_EM_MG_FD_200267 | JGI IMG/M metagenome (GOLD analysis project Ga0307512, IMG submission 200267) | Populus trichocarpa ectomycorrhiza microbial communities from riparian zone in the Pacific Northwest, United States - 14_EM | ecosystem: Host-associated > Plants > Roots > Unclassified | place... | reverse complement strand
GTCGGAGTATGTCTTTGTATGTCTTGTACGCATGCATGCGCACTCAGCTGGCATCTCCAGCTGAGTGGCATCTCCAGCTGAGTATGGAATGACCATCATCTTAGAGAGATTATGCATCAGCCCAACTCAAGCCATATGACAGGAGATAAACTATATATGCAACAGTCTCAAGATATCATACCATTCCGTTCTTTACAGTCTACAATAACTGCACTTACTCCAGTTCCAAATATTTCAGTATCAGTGTCCACACACTATTCAATTACAGTCAGTATATTCTTTGCTCTTTCCAGTATAATAACATCTCAATAACAATCAACTACTTCTTACCCTATAATTGAAGATTTGCAGTTGCAATCTCACACAGAAATCCACTCAACCGAACTACCCAGTATGTTAGATGTGATCCAGTTCTTTCTCATCACCATTACTGAAATCTGCTTGTTGGAGAGGAATCTGCTACAGCCAAAGAGTGCTTGGAACAGGTCTCAAACTACACATTCTTAAAGGAGTCACTGGTGTAACTGAAACAGCAACAAAGGATTGTGTAGTATTTCAGTGTATTCACCATGGAACAGAAACAAAGAATAAGAGGAAGTTTGCCAATATGTTCCAGGACTTGGATACACCACCCATATCTGGATTGGAGTTCGACCCATTTTCAATATTTATCATTCAACATATTAAGGAACTGAATATATGATCTAGAGAGTACATATCAGTAAGATGATAGTACATGTATTTACAAACCATTGCTGACTTGTTTTTAGATCTTTGCTTTAGAGTGCTGCTGGCAGGTATAAGTGTCTTTTAAAAGAGTCAAAGGCCAAACTGGACAGAAAGTATGGCAAATGCAATTCAGTAAGGCTGAGGACATTAATCGCCATACACACAACACTATACCAAATCCTTGACATTATTCAGAGCCCAAATACTATAGCCCTGAGTTTCAAACAGCTCAGATGAAGGCTAATCAACATGAAGAACCCAATCTGCAATGGAAAAGTTCAGAAATGTTATTGGAATGTGATGAACTACATTGAAGTAGTATGGAGTACCAGAATCGTCCTCATTCTGAACCAGTTTTGATCCACCACCCAATACACATCATTGACAATCGACATGATACCCTGAAGCATGTAGGACTTATCGTTCATCCAAAGTACAGTATTCAGGAAATATCAAAATCAAGACACTGAAACAGATGGTCTTTGGTCATCCAGAGCAGATTGCTCTTGCACATTAATTTCTGTTCAGATTATGTGAATCATAGCGATGATTATGCAACCTTCATCACCAATATTGACAAGATGCCATTACTGGTTCTGATTGGGATCACAAATACAAATCTTCTGTCTCCAACTGTCTTTGCATATATACATTCTGTGTCAACTGCTACATCCAATCAAATTTTAACATCATTGGATGAAGCAACAGTCAGTTCACATGCACCTCAACCAGATGTAATTCTATATGACAAATCTGGAGGAATAATGGCAAGTTCCCCAAAGTGCTGGCCAGTTGTGATGTATCAGATTTGTGAGTGGCATAAGGCTGAATCTCTGCCCAAGCATCTTATCAATACTGCTCGCTATGATTCCAAAAACTCATCTGAACGCAAAGTAATTTCTGATGCAATTTGGAAATACATTCAATTGAACACACCAAATGAGTTGGATAACACCTGCTCATCATTGCAAGCTCAACTCATATCTGATTCTAACACAAGCTATTTCCACCAATGGGTATATTCCAGACAAGAGATGTTTATCATCACATTTAGTGAGCAAATTAGAAATCTTGGGTGTAATTCAACATCTTGCAACAAAGGGTATCATTTCAATATTCTGAACTTTCTTGGACCTCAACTGCATCATGACCAGGCTGCATTCTGCTTGGCAAACCGGGTTAGAACTATGATTCAACAAGGACTTGAACACGAAGCGCCCAGCAGGTTAAATGATGGCATCATTCTATTCAATTAATAATCGCCAATGATATTCAGAACCACCTCGCCTCGGTTGATTGATTCAATTGCATCGCAGCATCTTCCTCGCAGTGTTACCCACTGCGCTCTGTCATTGCTTCCACCTGAGTGGGAAAAAGCTCTACAGCTCAGAATTTTCCGGGCTAGTACTGAGGGCTCTGAATATACGTCCACTGCACCTCAGGTCACAGTCGGGACTTGCATCACTTGCCAATTACCTGTTCGCCTGGGGTTGCGATGCCGTCACATAATGCTATCAGCAGCCTTAACTGCTACCCCTGTACCGCTTCCTCTACTACATCCACAGTGGTGGTTGGATGGACCACCAGTAGTTCTAGTAACCTGGAAAATGGAATATACTCCTCCAGGGCTTTCTCAGATGTCAGTTACAGAAAATACCCAAATCACCCTGCCACTTGCCAGGATTCCGCCATCTGCATCGGAGGATACCTTTTATACTTACCATTCCCTCACTCCTTCACTTCTCAGTATAGCTCCAGTTACAGTGTGTGGTGGTGATTCAGAGTTTGATTCTGGATCTGATCTGACTGACCATTCTGAACCGGAAGTCCGCTTTGTTACACTCCTTGTACTGATGGATTGAGTCCAACCAAGATTAAGGGTAGAGCTGTTCAGCGAGCACTTACAGGATGTGAACTGCCTGAACGGAGAGATACTCAACAATGGCTAGCTTCTGGAAATATTGAGGCAGGAACTAGCTCACTTGAAGCCATTACAGAATCTAGGCAGCGTCAAAGAGCGGACACAGATCAGAGTACAGATGGGGTGATGACACAGAGCAGGGTTCTCAAAGAAAGACAGAGCCAGGCAAGGAGTGGTAGTGGAAGTGGTAGTGGTGGGAAAAGAGAAACTTGGGCAGGGAAGAAGCAGAGATTGGCAAGAGATATTGCAGAAGGAACCATGTAAACTGCTGTATAATGAAAAAGTTACGCCGGATATAAGACCTTACACTGCCTGTTCTTACGCCCATTTCTTACGGTCCGGAAGCAAGCCGCCACCAAACCCTATAGCCGCTTCCGCGCAAATTAAAACTCTAAAGACCCAGGAATCTGACAAAACCCGAAGCCCCGAAATTAGAACCCACACGGCAAAGTCGCAGCCAGCCTGTACATATACGTGCCTTGGCCCGCGAGAGATCAATCAATCAAGAAGTCATTCAAGCAGCCAAAGTAACACTTCCTTGTTGCATGTATAAATAGAGCTGACCGCTAGGGGGCTTGATAGTAAGGGGCACACATCTTATATATATCTCGAGTCTTTCTCCTTCTCTCTTCTCTGTATCTAAGTCTACGCACACGGTTCTCCCCATATTGCAACATTCCTGTTGAAAGTACGATACTGATCATGTCTATTGAACTATCTAACAGTAGAGTCTAACACGACGAGTCTGGAGGTTCCGCGATCATTTCCGCAGTACGGTAATTCAATACGCAGCTGCAGCTTGACCCCGAGTAGGTAGGAGAAACGTTATACTTACTACCGGATGTCCTGCCAAAAGTCTCCACCATGGACGTAAATCTACTCCCAACATAGAATAACATAGACTGCTACGTTGCAGACCTCATCCGTCTATCCTATATAGCTAGGTGGGATTTGTTAATAGAAGATTCAATTGCCATTCTCTCTTCTTGACGGCACATAGGAATGAACCTGGGTTGCAGACTGTAATTTCAACACATAGTCATTGTGTGGCTGTTAGCACGGTTCCTTCTCACAATATCGGGCATGGTATTATTGTATCTTCAATAGGGATGTTGTTGACCAGTTGTCATCGATCACAGCGCGGTCGTGTTGATGACAGATTCAAGACAGATGGTAAATGAATATGACAAGTGCCAGGTATTTGCTAGAATGTCGTACGCAAAGAAAGATGGCTGCGCTGACGTCAAATTCGACTTAATCCTGATCACGATGGGAAACGGTTCGAGCAGAAGAGTGGACGAAAGGATGGGTTACTGGCGGAAAAGGCGGACGGTGCGGTTTTATTGCATTCCATTTTATTAACCATAACAATCTAACGGCTTAGAGTAAGTGCCGATTAATTCTTACCGGTATTGTGTATATCAGGGTGAATCGCTGAATGGGCAATAGTTGTGCGGCGGGAGAAGCAACACTGGGATGTTTGGACGGAAATAACCTGATGTGGATTAGAAAAGTGGGTGAAGATTGGATATTATATTGAAGGGGTAGAAATGCATAATTCTGGGAAATAAGCGGGACCCAAAAATATGATGGCCACGAGAGGCTATGTGGTTGTGGCGTCAAATTATAAAGTAACGTAAAGCGCCTTTGACAATGATTCATCTCTGCCGGCATAGCTGTCCAGCTCGTCCGACTTTCATCTATATACTGGTTTCATTCATAATATGAACTGTAGAGGGTCACATTGGTGTGCATAAACATGTTCCCATAGGGATAGGATACTATACTGGCTGCTGTAGTCCGGACAAGGCTTGTTGCTGACTGAAATTTTGGGATCGGACAGCAGGTACTGACAGTTATTGTGTACTCAGACCTAGTAGTAATTTTGGAAGCGGGAGACAATCCAGATACATGGTGGGGGTTGAAGAGCGCTGGAAGAACCGGAGGGGTCAAGGGCGGCCTTGTTAGGACTCGGAGGCTCCAGGACATGTAATTATTCTAGTAGCTGCGATATATGTATATACCATTATCGCTTGTGGTGTTGACACTTTTTCAGTTTCGGACACCCAAACCTGACGCTGACTGACACTAAAATCATCCAGACGGACACCTCATGCTGACTGCTGACGTCCGGACCATGGCGGCCAGTACAGTATCAAATCACCACTCTCATCTCATCCCAACAAACTTTTTCCCTTCACCTGGATGAATTGTATCTAATTTCACTCTAGCACATCGAAGCCTTGAAGAATCTGCCTCTGTTAGGTGGCTATTCAAGTTCCTAGCGACAGTATTTAACTGCATCACAATAAAAACTCGATGCATATTTGCTCATATGGTGAATTATGTTGTAAGAATGCTATATACGCCGAATAATTGTAATAAACAAGTTTCTGTTGCTCCGATTCAGCGTTCCTCCTCTTCCATCACACTTTCACCAAATGTCACATCATATATCAGCACTCGAGCATATTGACGACTGCACTGTTACGATATGGGGAGAACCGTGTGCATTGACCATGGTGCGAGGACTGTCTAGGTACAGGTCTAAAGGTCCAAGATAAAAGTGTAAACTGTAAAGTCTAAAAGAGCAGTCACGAACCCTTAGGGCTCTATCAACATTCGGCTCATGTACATCTGTAACCTGCGCTATTGCATAAATGGATCCCAGCCTTCGTATGGCTGGAGACGATGGCTCATATGGGAGGCTGGGAGATTGCTGTCTCGCTGATGGCATTCAGCCGGATCTATACATAGATGAGTACGTACGCGCTCGCACTGATATGACCATATATGGCCATGTGGCCCTCTTAGATATTATACAATCAAGCTTCTCTATCTCTACTTTCAACATGCGCACCCATAGTCCTTCTTATGTTGATATTTTGTTGGACGGTGCTTAAATCATTGAAGATAAGTTAATATGCACGCTGGTGTTGTCGAATCAGTCCATTCCTGGAGATCCCAGTTTCCTACTCACGCAGCTGTAGTGTTACGGGCGTTCGATAACTCCAACCTTGTGGACTGGTCTTTATTTATTTCTCTTCATGTTGTATGTGGCGGCTGGTCTGTGCAGTACCTATTTTGTACTTACCCCAAAAAATTTGGCCGGAGCAGAGCACGGAGGGTGGAAGATATAAGGATTTCTCCTGTGACGGGTGAGAAGTATGAATCATCGTTTACTCTTATCCCTGAAAATTGTTCGATTTCTCCTAGGTCAGGGGGCACTTGTATAACTGGATATGTCGTAAAACATGGCTTGCATCTTGCAATAGTTGAAAGACATCACCTAGATAGACGGCATACTTGCAGATGTCGCACCATAACACATATTCGAAAGGATGCCACTTGTATTGACGAGAGGAAATCGTGACCATTATCCTAAAACTGTTGCCGTGCTCTTGTAAGCAGTGCAAGACGAATATCTAAGTTGAAGTCCTGTACGGCCTGAAACAGTACAGCGAACAATCTTCATGTAAAAGTCCCAGCGCTAGATCAATGAAAGACACTGATCGAGTATTGGTTGAACGGAAAGTATTGCAAGGATGTCATGTGTGCGCTTTGTGTGGGGTGATTCTGTGAACCCAAATTCATTCTCTCCTATTCATTGGCCTGTTCGAGATCGGTATAAATAGTTGTGTGTTGTCTGTGTTTAATAATACAACTCGGCATGGGGAATACGTAATTTTCTCGGAATTGATATTCCGTAGCATGTCATCACAGATGCTTATGGTCTAGTATCCTACACATGAAATATACCAATCTGCCGCTGATAACACTTAAACGTCTAATTGGGTCGTTTTAAGTAGCGGCGCCAGACCTCTAGTTCCATACTATACTAGTAAAAAAAAAGACCCTCATCTTCAGGAAACCGGAAAGTACGGCAGACGATGATGCCAACGGAGGTGCAATTGCCTGGCAGACCGGGTAACCGGTTACCTTGTTAACTGTTTCGAACACAGTGATGAGTCAACGTGTATTACTTTGCAAATCCTCCAGGCGCTATTTGGTTCTTCGAGCTTCAGAGTATGCAATTCGAATGCTACTTTATCTTCTCATGTGGCTTTCCACTTCGCCCATCATATTTCCATACTTAACATTTATACATTCGGCTTGGACATCCTATGTCTTCGCTCAGTACAGGGTATCGCGTCAAGCTGTCAGCTCAGCCGCACAGGTTTCAGCCCAGTGACATACGGCACTTGGTCATGCATACTGCAGCTGAATTTCGCGAAAGATTGCATCGACGAGTAATATTGTGCGGCTTGGCGAGTGGTAAAAAGGCTGCTTTACGTTAATTCTATTTGGTGACGCTGATAGCTTTTAGCCCTGTGATTGCTTAGAAGCAACTGAATCCGTCATTTCATGTTCTGTAAAGGACCCCATTTGAAGTTGTTTATGCTATCCGTTTTCCCACGAATAAACCAAACCACCCTAAATACTACGTCATAAATGATTGTTTGGTGGCGAAGTTGCATTAGCGGCTAATCCAAGCGCTACGGGTAAGGCAAAAAGCTTGTGTGCAATAAGCTTAAGCAAAGTGGACTAACCTTCGCACATCTACATATTCATTAGGGGATGAGGGTAGTGGATGGGGCTCGCAACCTTACTTTGTTTTCACTTTGTGTTTTCATTGGAGCGGGAGGGATTCAGTAGGAATATGTATGTCATAGCCGCAAGCGGCTGAATGCAAAATGATTACGAACAAACACACATCTCATATTCGAAACTACTCCAGAGCAACCAGTGCTGTTGTTTGCGGTGGATGAATAGTTGAATCAATAACAAGTCAAGCTCAAGGCACCGGCAGCCGATATTTGGGCGCGTGACAACTAAAATGTTACACGCTGCATCGCCGATGATATTTTTTGCTAATATTTTATTGCATTAATCAGGCAGGCGCACATTTCAACTGAACTTTTGGAGCTTGATTCTCTGTTAGCCTCTATTTCCCCTTACCGTATGAAGCACCTATATGTCATTGATTCCGGGAGAAGCTGTGAGCCAGGATGTGCTCGAATAATTCTCTAGTGTATTCAGCTGCACTTATACTAGTAGATATTCAGACACTGGTAGACACTCATTTGATTCATTAGAATCAATACCACTTTGAGAGTAAGCATCCGACCTCACAATCTAAGAGGACACACGTACATGATTGATGCGGTAACACACCAACGGAGAAAAAATCACGGTAAATAATGCCTAGTGAAGTCTGGAAGCCCGAAGCGTTTTCCTGATTGAGAGAGAATAATGCAGATGATGTAACACAGTCCTCCGATCTGAATTACGTTTCCAAAAACGAATGCACTGTCTTACGCTCAAATCGAAAAAACCTACATGAAGCCGACATATGTGCCTCTAAATAGACTAAGTTTACATGCCACGAACGAAGCATACCTGAGAGCTTATCTTCGATTAAGCCTCTAAGAATATTAATCGTTGTCAGGCAATGATGTAAACCGGCCGCTTTTAATGCCCAGCACCGGAGGGTTGAGATAATATGGACTCTGACTGGCAGTATAATTCGACACCGATCCCCGCCGAACACCGTATTCAACACCAGTACCACTACTACATAAAGAACAATAATCATTTATCTTACCAAAATTTCATAATATAACCTCAACTTCCATCTCTTTTACGCATTATGAGCTCCGCTGCCGAGAACGCTCCGATCGGCTCCATAATCGCCTTCGCCGCGGATTCCATCCCTGACACCAGTGACACCGGCATCTGGCGCATATGCAGCGGCCAGCAACTGGGCAAGTCCGACTTCCCCGATCTCTATAAAGCTATCGGAAGCTCTAACGGAGACAACCCTTCCAACAATTCCTTCTACCTCCCAAACCTCCAAGGTTACTTTCTCCGAGGAGTCGACGATCGCACAACTGGAAACATTGACACCGACGCAAACAACCGAAAAACCGTCAACGGTCATCCCGCGCCATATGCCCCGGGTTCGGTTGAGTCATTCTTATTGCATGATAGGTCTCTGCCATCTTATGGCCGGAGATGACTCTCGTATGGCCGGAGGCGAGTCTCGTATGACCGGAGATTGCTGTCGGCCTGAAGGGTCTATACATAGATGCGTACGCACGCATTCACACTTGTACTCGTATATATATGGCCTTGTGGCACTCTTAGATAATATACAATCAAGCATCTCTAGCATCACTATTGCAACAGGTTATGAGCCTGGCGCCCGCTACAATCATTACTATGAATACTCTATTTATATCTTACGATCAAGAGCCTTAAAAACCCTAAACCACCCACCACCATCCCTGTTTGTTACCGTAGCAACAGGCGCACATAAACACACTAAAACTCAACACCATCACCACCGTCACCACCTCCTTCACATATCTACCACGTCCACATTCACAATGTTTACTGAAACCTTCACGAACGATTGCGAAGTCATCACAAAACCTACCTCATTTTCGTCCATTCCATTCCCAGCAACGAGCATCTACCACACACTTCCAAGTACACCGTCATGTACACTGACGGCTACATCCTCACCTACAATCACCAAATACACCTATAATTAAGAAACTTTGTCAAAGCCAATAGTCATTAAGCATGGAGATGACAACAAATTTACAGTAAGCCACCATGGACTCATTAACGTTTCACAGGAGTACAAGTCAATGCTCTCTACACCTCTACGTTCCGGCTCTCTCTTCTCTCCATCAATCAATTGGACACAGCTGGATACACATCCACATTTGGACGCGATAAGCGCTCCATATCATCTCCATCAATCACCATTACAGGCAATCAGTACCAAGAGTGTCTATGAAGTCCACTTCAAGAAGGAGCAAGAGGAAGAGAGAAAGAGCATCATCGAGCACACATTTCACCAGAAAGAGCATCATCGAGCGCACATTTCACCGTACCATCAATCACGCACTCCACCGAGCCTACTACAAGCTTACCCCACACTGCCTCTTCAAGTGCAGCTAGCGCCGTACCTCAATGTCCACCTGCCACCGAGTTTCCAAAGCCCACTCGGAGGCCTCTCACAATCTCAGAATCACGACTGTTGCATTACCATCTACCTCACATTCATCCTACTGCCCTACGATCTCTCATTGATGGATAATCAAAGTCAATACCAGGCGCACTACAAAGCCATTTGAACCCATACATTCGGATATGTGTGGACCATTCTCCACGCCCGCCTCAGCCGGCCGTCGCTACTATATCCTATTTATCAACGATTACACACGCTACACCTTTGTTTGGGTCCTCGCCGATAAGATGTCGAAAATATGCACCTCAGCCTACCATACAGATATTAAAGAGAATGCGAGAAAGAGAATGCGAGATAGAGAATGCGAGATAGAGCATACCACGAATTCCATCTACAACTCAGCGATAAAAAGTCTACTTCAACTTACATTCACCGCCAATCCTCCATTACGCACTCTCACCACTGATCCTCGTGCGGAATGAAAGGAAGGGTTGACATAAGGTGCGGCTCTGGGGAGCGCACGGGCCAGAAAGGGAGACGTGCGTATCTACACAATTGAGTGGATCGATGGGAAGATAGACATCGCTCGCTTAAGACAAAGAATAGGCTATCGTCGCTTCATACTACTACACCTCCAAGCATATTCACTACAACACTCCACTCCCTAACACACCCGAAACACACTTAGAACTGCACATCCACGTGTATTCACCACCGTACATAGAAGCACATTCACCACAATACCTCGAAGTATATCTACACGTGTACCGAGTACCAAGTCCACTTCGAAAGGGAGAAACGGAAACAGACAAAGAGAACAAGAGAGCATACTCACCACCGAACCTACAAATCAAGAGCATCGGCAATCCTACAGTTACTGCATACTCGAATCTACAGCCACAGCATAAAGTACACCTACAAGTCTACCTACCATCACTTCTCCAAGGCCGTGTACCCTTACCACGATGTCAAAGGCACCCGGAATCCAGACACTATTCCTGAGTTATGATTATGGCACTAGCACCTACGCATATGCATCTTACCGACATACGGCCCCTGATCACCAAATTCAAGCACCATGGCAGTCATGCAGACTACAGGACCCTTTGAACTCGTGCATTCAAAGCTCTTCCGGATATAGATATTGCAAACGATTATCAAGACATATCAAAGCGAAGGCCGACTAAGAGAAATCGCGATCAAGACTGCAAAGATAATATATTTACAAACTCCCAATGAGTTCGGGGAAGAAGCAGTCAGACACTACAAAGAATGCGATAGCTAACAAGCACCGACCACCAGGCTTCTGTTTACCACCTACAGCAATTCAGACAAAGCCAGTTATCAACGATAAGGATCAACAGACAAGACAATCGGTAGAGATGGATTTCTCAATAACTGCATAGATATCGGAGTTGGATTTCTCAATAACTGCACAGATACCGGAGATGGACTTCACTGAGTACAAGACAAAGAAACAGGTGGAGATGGACTTCTCCGAGTACAAGACAAAGAAACAGGTGGAGATGGACTTCTCCGAGTACAAGACAAAGAAACGGGTGGAGATGGACTTCTCCATGACCACGCAGCAACCAGTCGAACGGGTGCAGGCTACGGACGTAGTAATCATGGCCGTACTGATGATGATGTTACTGATGGCCACAACCATCTGCCCGACGCTGACAAAAGCCGTCGAAGTCTCCCTGCATGTACAGGTGTGAGATCACATCCTTCTGACGGGGAGGTTGCACCACCGGTGTCTAGAGAAACTGTCGTTTACACTCGACATCTCCACCGCATATATGATACACACTAGCCTGCCAGGCAGCGGCCATGACCAAGAAGTCAACACTACTATTGAACACAGATCATGCCTACTGCCACTACAAGCCACAACTCGTACCTCTCCAGGCCTCTGTATAAGCGATGATATGGTTATTACTTGCATCTAAATTGATCAAAGCTGGAAAGCTACAAGCACATAAACTTCGGTATGGCTTATACTCCTATTGACAAGCTAACTATATGGATACTGCATCTCCCAATCGCGAAGTTGATGCCAATCTCTATATGCCACTGCCGGAAGGCACTGATGTATCCGCAATCTTCCCCAGACTCAACAAGCAATCAACGGCCTCAATCAAACAAACAATGAAGATCTACAATAAAGGCAACCGAATGGAAGCCGTATCAGTCCTATGTGGTTTTACGAAGGTTATGTGGATACCTACCACTTCCCGATATCACTTGAGATTTTGTCCTATGATAATTGCAAACGAGTGCAAATATGACTACCGAAGCAGTTCCGAACGAAGTACCGAACAACTGCGATATGGCTACCGAATTGGTCCCGAACGAGATCGAAAATGACCACCGAGCATAATCACCGAGTTCTCACAGCGGCGGATATCACAGCCGAAAGACTTCACATGGAGATCAAACGAGAGGATTACCGGAACCCCAACCGGACAAAGCCACAGCTGGAGATTTTTACCGAATGGCATACTGAAGGATCAAGAAACTATGGCCGAACGGCATACCGAAGGATCAAGACGCTATGGCCGAACGGCATACCGAACAGAATGCCGAATCACCTTATCGGAGGCCTACCAAATTAATACTGAGAAGCCAACGGATATTCTACCGAAGCTGCCTACCAAGTTGACCGGCAAAGTCTACCAAATCGACCAAGATTCACTGAAACACCGGCGCTACTGGAATCAGCCTCCACCAGAAGACTTTCATCGGGGGACAAGGATTAAGGGGAGAAAATTACATGAAAAGATCACAGGAAACAATCATGGGAAAAGCGAGAAGTCAACCAAGATATCCACCGAGATGCCCACAGAGCTGCCCACCGAGAAGCATCTACAAGTCAAAGCCAATTGCCGATGACTACCGATATGTCTGATACCACACGAAGATTACCGATATTGTATGAAGCATGCGGAAGCACTGTACGAGGGCTCGGAAGCGCACTTAAATACACGGTGAGTATCATCACCTTCTGAGATGCTGACATGATAGATATGCCGTGTACGATTCACGATCACCGACGGCTACGAAATATGCTGTTAGCCGAAGCTCCCACTGAGGATAAGTCAAGAGCGGAAGCTCTCACCGATGATAAGTCAAGAGCGGAAGCTCTCGTCAATGATCAGTCAAGAGTGGAAGCTCTCATCAATGCCAAGTCAAGAGCGGAAGCTCCCATCGATACCGCCCATCGATACCGAGTCCCAAGCGGAAGCTCAACCATCACGGAAGGTCGATTTAAGGTTGGATTTAAAGTTGGATTTAAGGTTGTTTCACTTTTCTTTTGGGCACGCGGATTTCTTTGTTTCTTTATGGATGGCCATCCTCAGGTTACGGTAGTACTCTTTCCCTGCTCACTTTCGCAGGGTTTTAAGGAGGCTACTATGGGAATCACTTTGTTTCATTTCATTTGTTTCTTGCTTTACAGTGTATAGCAAGAGGGGGAGTATTGCATGATAGGTCTCTGCCATCTTATGGCCGGAGATGACTCTCGTATGGCCGGAGGCAAGTCTCGTATGACCGGAGATTGCTGTCGGCCTGAAGGGTCTATACATAGATGCGTACGCACGCATTCACACTTGTACTCGTATATATATGGCCTTGTGGCACTCTTAGATAATATACAATCAAGCATCTCTAGCATCACTATTGCAACAATTCTCAACATCCCTGCCGGTAAATCAGCTACAGGCGAGCATATCGTGCATACCGACGGACTACCACTACACGAATCCCGGGGACACCGGTCCATTAGCGTATGAAATGGGGCAGTGGGTGGAGGGAGCAGCTACATTCACTGTTCAGTCCTCCTCAAAGAAGGAAACTGTGCCCATCAACATGTATATGTACTATATCATCAAGGTGCTTCCAACGGCGACAGTTCCAGTGGGTGCTGTAGTTCCATTTGCAGGCCAAGGCAAGGAAGCGCCGTCTTATTTTGATGGCGTCTGGGCGGTGTGTGAAGGTGACAAGCTACCATCCTCGAGATTTACAAAAATTTACGCTGTCATTGGCAAGCGATATGGCAGCACCCCTGACGGCTCCGAATTCTTGCTTCCAAATTTACAAGGCATATTCATCCGTGGAGTCGACATCAACACTGGAAGAGACCAAAACGCCAACCGAACACCACCTCCCGGACTCCCGGGGACCACTGCTAGTGTAGCCGGATCCACACAGACTGCTGATAATGGGCCACCTTCAGTACCATGGACTGTCACAATCCAACATGCACCGGATGGCAACACTGTGCATGAGGTTTTTGAGATTGTTGGACACACAAACACACGAAACGACGACTATGTCTTTGATATTTCCTGGTTCGGGGGGGACAAGGAGACACGACCAGTGAATGTTGCAGTGCAGTATTTGATCAGCTTAATCGACCACAACACGGTCAGTGATAACACGGATACTCTCCCTATCGGCTCGATAATCGCATTCCCTGGTGTCGGAAAACCCAATAACAAGTATTGGGCTTTGTGCGATGGATCCGAAGTATCCACAGTCGATGAACAATATACGAAGCTCTTCAAAATCTGCGGTTCAATTTGGGGGCAATCCGAGTCCGGCAAATTCAATCTTCCGGATCTCCGAGGACGGTTCTTGAGAGGCACAGACAATACCCCGGATGCCCCTGTGGACCCCGATAGAGACAATCGAACTAATTTGTACCCAGGGGGGGCTACTAAGGGCACAGGGTCTGCGCAATCATTTGGAACATCTACTAAGAATGTGAGTGCGAATATAGGACGGCCAACGCGTCATTGGGACAATGCAGCTGGGGGGACGGCCAATAAAGCGATGGCTTGGAATCCTGATAGCAATGTATATAATGTCCAGGGGGGAGATCAAGAGACGAGGCCTATTAACATTGCGGTTTTCTTCTATGTCAAATGCTACTCTGAGCTAGTTTGAAAATGGCCATGTTGAGCAAGACAATGGTTTCATTACTTTCTTTAGGCAGGAAGAAAATTATTATATGGCTGAGATTGTTTGATGTGGGTAGGGTCTTCTTTGTGTAGTATTTTTCAAGTGTTTTTGACGCTCATGCATTCATGTATTCTGTAGGGTTTTACCTTTGACGAATTTGAAATCAATAAACCCAAGTATTCCCGATTTTGTCAATAAGACTGCTGTGATGACGGACAACTGATTTATTACGGAGAGGGATGGATAGGAGAAGCAAAACAAATATGGCCCCTGATGATTATGTATGTTTTCGGTATTCCGAACGTGGCGGCGGCAAATCAACAATCTGCACGGCCGTGGGCAGGTAATTCGACGTATAAAAAGTGCACTATTCTGAAACAGAATGCATCGAAATAAACATACGCACACGTTGTTTCTGTAGTGAACTAAAAGTGAAGCAAAGAATGAATGATGTCCAATTAATCCGTCTATTACGAAGGCTAAGTGCCAAGCTATTCGAAACCACACTAATTGGAGAGATTAAACTCGCTAGAATATACTTTCCTCAGACAGGGGTTGGTGCCTTCGGTTATTCCATGATTTGGTTGTAAAGTCTATGTGAGAGCTTTGGTGTGATGTTTGGAATATCTTATCTTCATCCTGGGGCGGTGGCATCCCTGCAGCCGATCCCTGGCATCTCGTGAAGAAAATTACTAACAGAGCTTCAGTGCTTGGATGCGACTCTACTCTTACGGCAGGTTATAGGGACAGGTGGGGCACTTTTGGTTTTGGTGTCGGGTAGGGTGTAACTAGTTCTGCCAAGAAAGAAACCCGGTCACTATGATTGACACAGTACGCACCCCAGGATACTAGTACCATTCACCTACAACCAGCGATACCAGCAGCAACAAGGTGAGACCGGCTCCGATTGCCCCGGCGATTGCAGTGTTGGAATGCTCTCATCAAGCTCATCCAAACCGTACTACTCCGAGCCGGAACAGGTAACTGTGATTTTCGGGACCCTGAATACCGTTCTGCTTTGAGGCTTGCTCTCTATCAAATCTACTCCAATTGCCCCGGTAATAGCAGCGTTCAAATCCTCTCATCGAGCCAGTCTAGAGCGTATTACTCCCGGTCTGAACAGACTAAGATTGATTTGCTGACACCCCACCTACCATTTCGCTTGTAGGGTCGTTCTTGATCAAATCAACTTGGATTTCTACGGGAATAATACCATTGTGATCGTCACATTCAACTGGTCAAGAAGTTATTATTATGAAATTATTTCGTTACTGTCACATTGTCATAGTGATTGGTTTTCGGCCATCTTCTTTTACGCCTGTATTTCAACAATCAGACTACCAGATGGCTGACCATCCTTCCCACACACTACTGTTTGTGCCTTCAGATGTTCGAGATAGTATGAGTCAATCTGATGATAAGCCACCCATTTCCCCGGTTGGGTTGAGTTGCAATTCAGATGGTGGCTGTAATTCAATCGCTTTCTAGGTTGGGGATGATGGTCTGTTACCAGTCTCTACTACTAGGAGAAATGATGCGCAGACTACTACCATGGAGAGGCGCAGTGCTTGGTCCATTAAAAGAATGGACAGCAAGGCTGAAAAAAGGGGAATACTGCAACAAAAAAAGAATGAGGGACAGGTAGCTGCAGTTACTGCGGAAGATTTACAGCAGCTTAGTATATCATACATTACATGGATCTCAATTCTGGGCATGTCTTCCCATGCAGAACACGAGCAGAGTATGCTTGGGAAGCTTGTCTATGCTGATGACCCTATCTTCAAGAACTACTATATCATTGACAGGCCAGGTGTAGTTTATGTATGGGACAAAAAAGTGAAAATGGTGGTCTTTACAGTCCACTGCAGCACAACAGACAAACTATTTGAGGACAACCATGACAGCTCCCAGAGTATTTTTATGCATCTACACAATGACTCCACGTTTCATGGAGCTATTTCCAACAATGGATCGCGTATATATGGAAGACTGTGGGGTTTTGGATGGCCATCAGCAAAAAACATTTCCATCCGGGCGGAATTGCTCCGTCAGAGTGGACGCACTCCATCAGAGCAGTCAGAGACACCCCGGTGGCGGATTACTCCACGCCAGGCGTCAATACCACACGTCGCGTTGCATATCGCCCTCCGATCGCCGTTTCGCCGTTTCTTCTTGCTCTGTCGGTCTCCTATTTTAAACAAACACTCTGGCGTTGTGGCCAACTGTGACCATACGTCGGAATGGGTTCATTCGGTACACGCTTGCATCGGGATTGCAATGCAGACCCCGGATGTTACGGGGGTGCTTCCACCTAAGTATCTATACTTAATTATATCCGAAGATACTTTTAAGCAGTACTAGGTACACGGCCGTATATCCTATTCAAATTCCTCAAGCGTAATTCCAGAGAAAAGGTACTGGAAGTCTGTAGAGATTGTATACGCAACAAGGACAAATATGAATTAATGTATCAGAAGCTATTAGATGAATAACAGCTAAATCCTGTCGTGGTGTAAAACAATACTGGCAATACATATAACTTCGCAAAGTTAATCTCGATGATTAATTAAGTTTGTAGTACTTAATTATAATGCCCGTTGATAGTGCAATCTGAATTGACACGTATCTTCACAACTTTCTTAATTCTCCTTGATAAATCTGGCGTTCAGATACTATCAGCAATATTACGCTTACGCGTAAAATCTCCCTAACTCGTAGGTCCTATTTTTGTTCCCTCAGCAATGCACCGAGGCTATCCCTAAGAATTGCTCTTAGTCGATTCTGCTGCTTTTTTGTTAAAGGCTTTATCGGAACCTTTCCCGATCTCATACGCGTCAACGGATCAGTTTCCTTCCCAAACTCTTTCCTTTGCTTTTTAGAGTTTCCGAGGAATTCCTTAGTTTCCTTTATAATTCGCTCGGCACGGTCCGATTGCAAATCACTGATTCCCTTATCAGCTTCGGAATCAACCTGTAGATCCTGAGTCGTAGTCTCCGCCTCCTGTTCTAAAGACAACTGCTCAATCTCTCGTATAGGCGCCTGATACGCTTCGGTGCGTATTGGTAAATTATGAATATGCGTAGCAAGTCTGTCCGTAAGTCCAACCACGGAGGCTATCCACCACACACTTTGCGCCACGAAGATATACTGGTTTTTTCTAGCATAATCGATAATGTTCTCAAGTGCATATATGATTATATCGTTTTCGCTTTCGAAGGTAATAGTCATTCGTCCAGGATAATACTTATCAAAGGTGCGGGGCTGCCGCTACACAAAGCTAATAGATTTTAATAATAGATAGATTTAGGTATCATAAAAACTTAAGAATAAATAATGGTTTTCTTTCGCTGGTAGGTATCGCTGACTGTTTCGCTGCTAGAGCTTGTTCTTCTCAATGTCGGGACAATGTGATTTCATTTATTGAAGCTTCTCGGGATGTAACGCATGCACACGCATACTTCGTCTTCCATGATTTTTAATAGGCGTGTACATCTGCGTTTTACATTCTTTTTCGTCCGCATGCATTCTTAGGCAAGTCGGCACTCGAATGCGCGTTGCATTGATTGCCACGAATCCCAATGGTTATCGTGTTCATGCCACTGCGGTATTAATGCGTTACGCTCCTGATAAGCATCAGGCCACACCCGCAAGATATCATATATCAGATCATAACTTCAACTCGGACATCTCACTCTCATATGGTTCAGTAATCGGGAACGCTGCCAACATAGTGTACAGACGTCTTTGAGCTAATCAATACTGCAGTATGATTGCATCATAGGTTTACGTGGCGGACAACCACTACTATACCGATGTAGATTAAAGGACACGTATCCATGATACTTGCAGTTGCCATACCGTCACAACTCAATGTGCAGGGATGCTTCAGGCCTCATATCAACAGCCAGTGTCAAAATCCCTCAATCACGCCATAGCTCAGGCCGAGACCATTCTCTTTGGCCTGGGAGTGCTCAATGCTCCGACGTCACACAAGACAGTCGGTCGTAAGATCCCACTTAATAGCTTAGTGGCTAACGATTGCCGTGTCTGCAGGTCGAGGTATTCCTCAGTATGATCAGGCATAATCACTCTAACGAATTGAATGAATCTGGTTGATAATTACACGCTCGGCAGGGTTGTAGCCCTTTTGATCTGGCAGTGTAATTGCATCATCAAATCGGCTGCCGCAGCGTATGCTTCAATGAATCCGCTAAGCCAAAACTTAATCAATCAAGACGAGTACCACTCATACCCCGCTAAAGGTAATCGTGACTGAAAGTTTTAAGGATACCTAGGGCAGTAGTTTTGCATGTCAGATAACTTGGAAGTTATCAACAGGTACCCATCATTGGTTATCTTAGGTTACATATACTCTGTTAAGGGAGAACCGCCAACACCGGAGTAGAAAGACATCATCTCATTATACGAAATACACACTCTATCATTCCCATCTTTTGTTCTCACTTGCTCTGTCCACAATTTCGTGGATCCACGCAATTGCGTGAATCCTTGTGGCCGGGAAGTATAATAACTTCTCACCCTCATCCTATGCTCCTCGAGCCAGGTTGACTCTTGATCATGGCATGGAGAGATAGAGAGGGATGTCTTAACTTCATGTTCTTAGGTGATGGTAGAGGAGATGGGACAAATCATCATGAGAAACTGGGACTTAAGAGAATTTCGTCTGCTAGTCAATTTACCATCCCCGGTACGGCAGGTACGAGACCTGATCCGGGGTGTAATAACACTGATACGAGGTCTTCCCAACCCAATCAGGCAAGTCGTATCCCAGATTTCTCATATCCACTCGTATCCTCCACATCGTTCTCATCTTCATCCCCCATCTCTCTCTTTCTTATCCACATCTCAACCATCATCGCAGAACACAAAGTTAAGTCATCCCTCTCCATCTCTCCATGGCATGATCATGAGTTGACACCGAGTACAGCATACACCGAGTTCAGCATACACCGAGTACAGTATCCATCCAGGATTGTTTGTCTTCCATTCATTCTCATAATTCCGAGTTGACCCCTGAATGTCGCGTCAGCTTCCGGCGTGCCTCCCTATACAATCGACCGCCACTAGCTAGCTCTCTATGAGAGCTGAAAAGTAAAGTCACCTTGTCACATTTCCACGGTTGCGAGTTAACTAACTCATGAATAGTGTCTCAGCACCGGGTGCGCCGGCCATCGACCACCTCCAAGTACTCCTCCAATCTCACTCGATCACGGCTGTAACGGGCGGGGTCGGGCGTAGGTGATATTGATAACAAAATATGATATCGGAAAACAGGACAAGGCGCTCGAAATTCGTTTCGAGGAAATCAAGACAAGACAAGAGTCGAAGCTGTTTCAAAGTCGTAACTTGCTTTGCTATACAAGAGAACGAGTAAAGTGAGAAGAAAAGGAAATCCTCCATCGCCATCAACACTCTCTTTATATACAATTCGTCTGCTACTTCTCGAACCATTCCTTATGCTCCGATGTACCATCCGAATCTTATCCCATGATCTTACACACCACTCCGTTATTCCTTATCGTAACAACCACGCCATATCGTTCCACGTCGCAACACCTCAAACCACTTCTTTATCTTACTAAATTATACCGCCACCATCTCGCCGCTTTCTCCGCGTCTTCCAAAGTCTCCGCCTTTCCGTAACACGATTCCTTCCACACCACCTGTATCTTTCTTCTATTATTCCCAGGTACCACCGTACCTGCCTGCGCCGTGACAGTATCCCCCCCGTAGGCTCGAGGTCCTCCGAGAGCATTCTCCAAAGGTCCGGGCTTCCCTGGGTATTGTTTATGGAACTCTTCTACGGCCTGTAGTCCATCGACAAACTTTGCTGGCTCCCAAGTAAGAGAATCATAACCCGTCCATCGGATAAGATACTGTAACTGATTCCGATACATTCGGCTGTCCTCAACGCTCGATACTTGATACTCTTCTTCGCCTTCAACCTCCACGGGGGGTGGGGGGAGTACTACCTGACCCTTCAACGGATCTTCAGCAACGGGATCCAAAAGTGAAACAGGTTGAACTCGGTGAATCCGAATTGATGCCGGTAGATCTAACTCATAAGCGTACGGGGATACTTGCTTATGTACCTGGAAAGGTCCCAGCCGTTTCCAATCCAACTTCCGAGTAGGACGAACGGTTCTTACATTCCTTGCGTCCAGCCATACCTTGGATCTGACTTGAATATTCGGTGCAGGAACACGTCCTCGATTTGCGTTCTCTTCCTGTACCCCTTGACTGCGCTTCATCTCAACTCGTAGGTGTTCATGAATCTGTTGCATCGTAGCCTGAACTTGATCAGCCTCACAGCGTCGTTGATCCCGTTCCTGTGTAGGTTCTCCGGCAAAAGACATTCGTGGATCCATCCCCTGAACTGCAAAGAATGGGGTACACTTCGTTGACTCCGACGTCCCATTATTAGCA
>Ga0307512_10002847_pt1 | contig 21048 bp, 14 predicted proteins | sample 14_EM_MG_FD_200267 | JGI IMG/M metagenome (GOLD analysis project Ga0307512, IMG submission 200267) | Populus trichocarpa ectomycorrhiza microbial communities from riparian zone in the Pacific Northwest, United States - 14_EM | ecosystem: Host-associated > Plants > Roots > Unclassified | place... | reverse complement strand
CCGTACGACCCTTGCACATGCACAGTCATATTATCATGTCTCACAATCTGGCGACTAAAATCAAGCTGAAGCTGACCAGTAGAAAGATATGTACACAAAGTGCATTTCCGAGAGATAACTCATCCAAAATTGCAATTTCCATACTTACTCCTTGGGCGATGCACAAGCCGTCATTATTTCTTCATCCAGATCTCGTTTCCATATGCAAATGTGTTAGAGAGGTGATATGCACCGGTTCAGTAGGGTTCGCATTCGACATCAGTTACAAATGTGGTGCTGCACCAGCCAGACGCAACATAATTTGTTGGTGTGACTGTAGTTTCCTAGAACCTAGCCTCATATGACTACTTTCTGCTCGAGAATTCCTCTGTGGCATTTGCAATTTTCTGGGGACCTTATCAAGAGTCTCCATAGGCTCTCCAAATGTGGTTAGTGCAGATGCAGCTGCGTCATCTCTGGCATGCAGCGGGACGACTGCCGGTACCTTACATTTGGCCAAGCTGTACCTCTTTTTTCTCTCACCGAAGTAGTAAGCCGCATCTCCCCATCCCAGTTGCATCAATTCATCCAGATTCATCTGCTTTTGCCGAAAACTGTCCATGCGCTGATGAACAGTTTCGGAGATTGTGCCCTTTACCCAGCCTAGTGTTAGCATCGGTTCCAGTTTTGGACCCGGCGGGTATTATAGGTCTGCGTGGCAACGGCCTTACCGCATCAAAAATCGACGATTTTTTAAGCGAACCATCACTTTAAGGCCACAAATATTGATCAGAGAGTATAGTGTTTGGTATGTGAAATATGCAGCTTTGCACGGCGCATCTTTTGGCCGTCTCCGATTTTTGATATCTTTAAATCTCAGCAAGCGGCAACCCAAAAACCTCGTTTTTACCCCAAAAATGACAATAATCTCAAAGCCGCTTGCTGAGTTTTAAAGATATCAGAAATCGGAGACCACCAAACGATGCGCCGTCTACAGCTGCATATTGCACGTACCAAACACTAAATTATCGGATGAATATTCGTGGACTTGGTTGAGGGAACCGTTTTGTACAAACCCGGACCGAACCGGCCAGGTCCGGGTTTTCATGGAACCGCTATAATAGAAACGGTCCGAAAACGGAACCATTGCTAACACTAACCCAGCCCAGTTTGCCATCTTCACTCAGCTTGCCCTGCCCCATATGATCTTGTTCATCTTCCTCATCTTTCCCACCTCCCTCATTATCGGTACTTCCAAGATCACGCACACAATCTCCTATCACATTCAGCATCTCCTCAAATATTCTGTTGGTCTTCCTGGTTGTCAATCCCACCATTTCAGCATTTCTCCTATCCTCCTGCTCGTCCATGATTGCTGTCTCTGCAACTTCAACTTGCTGCCTTGCCACAGCGGTTTCTCTCTGCACATAATGCTCAATCCATTTCTCTTTCTCTTTGTTGCTTAAAAAGTGTGTGTCTCATCTTTTCTCCGCCGGAAGCTTCTTTTTGGATTCTGAGCTGCACAATGCTCCATGGGCTTGGATTCTTTCTGCTTCCATGCCGCTCTAGCCTTCATTGGCTTCATGACAACATTATGTGGAGCTCTCTTTCGATTTGCTGTACTTGCCCGCCCGAAGTCTCACAACGTTCTCTTTCAGAGCATTGACCATTGTATTCTGTGTTACCTTTATGGATGGGCGAGATGTTGGATGTTGCAAGACATGGACCACATGGTGGCAGGTTGCATCTTTTATGTCAACGTCGGTACGATTGATCAACTTGAACAAAGCAAGATCTGCATTTTGACCATCACTACTTTGGGAATAGTAATGCTAACCATACAACATTACATGAGGTTTAGTGTCTGATTGAAGTAAGATCCCGGAAATTTCTTGAGACAAACTTCGCCAGATGTCCTTCCCATAGAAGAATGTGATTTCAATATCTTACAAACATGCGATTTCAGCTGTCGTTCATGTCTATTCATCCCAGTAACCAAATATTCAACATCAGAGCGACTTGCTGCAAATTGCAGGACAGTTGGAAAGCCATGCATCCTGCAGCTATACTCAGTACAATTCAACTTGAGTAGAACATGCATGTTGGCTATTACTCATTCCATTTTGACTTGAAGCTAACTATATATCCCTCAGGACTTCCCATTGCTGTTCATTATCATCTTCCACTCCTTTTCCACACCAGCAAACCATGGCTCCACAAACACCTCACCAAGGTGTATGCCGATCCAGATTGAGCCAACCGATGGGTGCTACATCCAATGCACGATCCGGTGAGAGAGAGAAACATTGCAGAACCCAGTTCATCCACTGCGACGCCGGCAATGCATCCACCAAATATCAAACCCAGAGCATCCGTTTAAATATGGTCTGTACAACCCGAAGCGGCAAGGATTAGATGCAGCATGCAATACAATGAGAGTAAATCCATATCCAGGTGAACAGTGGTCAACAAACGATATTCTGCACAGCTGGTGTACATAGAGAGCTACATGACGAATTTATCGGTACCCCCAATGGGAAGCCTCCAGGGTCAGCTAAGGAATCATTCCACACAATCTGCGAGATCGAACATCAAAATGTTGTCAGCATTGGTGTTTTCAAGGACATGGTTTGTGATAAGCATCCCTCATACTGGACAAGGCATTATGGTAACACCTTCGAGAATGTTACGGAGGGATATAGTGTAGTGGTAATAGCAGAATGTCATATGTAGAATCAGCAACTGATTTCTTGTTGATGTTCAGCTCGTCAGCTACTATTGCAAGGCAATGAGGTTGGGTACAGCTTGAACAGTCCGACTTGTGCCATGCTTTAAATGTGGCCAAATAGGTCAACGGAGGGATTTCGCACTCTGTAATGGAGGAAGCACAATCCCTGATCAGGAAACCTCGCGCCAAAGTCCGAGAACTGGAGAAGGGGGGAGTTGATTTTCCTGGGCATAGATCTTTGGAGGCTGCGATAGAAGGACACACAGCTGTGGTTGGGGAAAATAAAACGCCCAGCTGCATTCTTGGCCAAAATGGCACAGCATGGAAGCCGCAGACACACTGGAGGCACAGATGCATGGGTGCACCTCGACTGGACTGACTCACAAAACGCCCAATAGAACCGATGCCTGGTCCGCCCAGAACGCCACTTGCACTGCCTGGTGGCAATGGCGGAGCTCATGATTCCGAAATCAATGGTGTGCCACCTGGATATGTGTATATACATACTCCTCTTCCTAGCGCTCAATTTTCCAATCTTGATGCATATTCCAAGGATTGCAAGCGTGATGAAGATTTTATTCCAGATTTGCTGCCTGATGAAGGAATATCAACTGGTTTGTACCTATCTGCTGCATCGTAATGCAGCTGGTATCCATTTTGCAGATGACAGCAGCCTATTGAGGGAACTTGCAAGTGAAGCCAAGCGTTGATAGAAAGGAATGGGATCTTTGTGCCTATTCTTATCTACAATCAGCGGACACTTTAAAGTATATTTTCAAGGATATATTTATATGTATTATGAATGAACAAAGTAGTAATGAAGGAGAAAGTATATAAAGATGATAGCAAGGCAGCCAAAACACCATTACTCATGTAGTATGCCAAATCAAATGATTGCACATTGCAGATACACCTGTGGCCAAATGAGTGTCAACAGAGTGTCGAAGATTTTTGGTCTTCCATCTTCGATAATTGGAGTGGCGATTGGTTGTTGACATTCAAAAATGTCATATTGGCAACCTTTATGTGCAAAAGAGATAGCGACATCCTACCTGCCCCATTCTGAAAATCAGCGTCAACAGAGCGTGAAGGATGATTAGTCTTGGAAGTCAGGTAATCAAAAAGTGATTTGGTTGTTGGTATATATAATCGAAGTTTTGGCCGCCTTCAAAGGCACAGGAGGATGTGACATTCTCCCTGCCCCATCTTGTAAATGAGCATCAATGGAGTGTCAACAATTTTTGGCCTTTCATCATGGCTAATTGATGTGCAATGTGGCCATTATTGACTATGTACAAAGTTTTAACTGTTTTCATAGGCAAAAACACTCCTGGAATCTTCATTGCAGAATTAAGAATGAAATAGGTTGTTACTGTCCGGGAGGCTGTCACAGGAATATCTCTTGCTTATCTGCCTATAACAGCTGCCAACTTCTACGTTATCGATGTCTATGAGCAAGCACCAATTAGATCATCCAAGATGCGAGACCAACAAATGTTGACACTCCATTGATGCTCGTTTCCAAGATGGGGCAGGGAGTGTGTCGCATGCTCGTTTGCCTATAATGCCGGCAATTGCCTCATTTATGAATGTCCGCAGCCAATCGCAACTCAGATTATTCATGATGCAAGATCATTAATTGTTGATGCTCCGTTGACTGTCATTTCCAGGATGGGGTAGGGAGCATGTCTCTCCCTTTTGTGATTATAAAGGCGGCCAATACATCCAAAAAAGACAATGATGTACCAAAGTTAATATGGTGCGAACCACAGTATGATATCTGAATGTGAACATAAATAGAACAACCCAAAAAGCAGAACCGTAGACTCGAATTGATGGGACTGGATAAACATGGGAAAACCTGTGGGTTGGCGGGTACAGGTACAGCTTGCGCCCGCCTAGAGGCAGCAGGTAGGGTTCCTGGATGAATCAGGGTCCAAACCAAACTGTTGTTATGGTCTGATCCCAGACCGCTGGCAGGGTCTTCGGACCCATTGCTACCACTAGATGCGATGTTAAATGTAATGTTTTCATGAATACAAGCTCATATAGTTGTGTGAAATTATTTGTACGGTAGCTCCCTTCTATCTACCACAAGTCTATGATCATTGTGCCACAGCCTGACTGGTAATTGTTCAATACCTCACATTGACTACTGCAACACTACGACAATTGTACTAAAGCTTTGTCAGACTTCAGGCTGTGATACTAATAGATCACTGCAACAGTCTGAATGTCATGCCATAACTCGACTGGTTATCGTGCTATAGCTCAACTTGTACTGTATTGACCAATATGCCATAGTTTATGTGAAAATTCAGTGATTACAGCAATAGCAGCATATGATGCCCATTCAGAACATCCAGAGCGTGGGTGTAGACACCACTTGTAGTGGCAACATAGCAAGTAAGCTATCAGATAATATCCACTGCTCATCGAGTGGCGCATTCTGATCCGAATGATTTTGTTTAGGCTCAAGTTTTAGTTGCAGTGTACTCATTGTGTAACTATAGAATATCCACGCTCCATCTAGCAGTGCTGGAGTGTTCACTATTCACATAGCAGCGCAATACCCTTACATATTGCAAAATATAGAGGATTGGGTATGACCACTGCATACCCGGATATCTGTTCGAGTACTGGACATTGCCGATTGTTAGCAACGGTTCTGGACCATTCGTTCGGATCTGGGTCTGGGTTGAATAGGAACCATTGCCACAGTGGCAGTCTGGGTAGTCCATTTACCCAAATTGTCAAGTCGGGTATGGTTCGATGGAAAACTTCCAACCCGTCTTAATTGGGCAGGTTGTCAGCAGGTCTCCCAGTGAGTCCATCTTCAGATTCATATAATGCTCTTGTTGGTTCCGTTTGATAATCATATCTTATCAATATCGCATCTTCAACAGCCAATAGTCTCTTTTTGAATGTTTTGCTGTTAGCAATGTTGATGATTTTGGATTCCGTGTTTTTCTTGTAATATGTTGAATTTTTAGGTATCAAGGCACTCAACAGTGATGTTTCAAGCTCATATATCCATGCGATGCCTTCATTACCCAATATGCGAAACCAAAATTATTGATGCTCCATTCAGGCTGATGTTAATAATGGGGTGACATTTATGTCGTGTACTGTTTCAGTTGAAAAGGCCGCCATTACTTCATATACAACCTACTGCCAAGGAGTGACACTTAGATCAGCCAAGATGTAAGACCAAAGATCATTGATGCTCCATTGAAACTCATTTTCATCATGTGGCTGGAAGCGTGACGCTATTATTTTTCCCCAAAATGTGGCTAATACCTCATTTATGGATGTTTGGAATGAATCACCTGTTAGATTATCCAAGGTGCAAGAACAACAGTGATTGATGCTCAGTGGACACTCATTTTCAGGATTGGGCAGGGAGCCTGCAGCTATTGTTTTTGCTTCTGCAGGCAGCAATCACCTCATGTATGAATGTTTGCCGCCAATCATGACTTAGGTTACCCAAGATGCGAAACCAGACATGGTTGGCACTCTGTTGACACACATTTTCAATCTCGGGAAGTGACCATGTCGCTGTCTCTGTTGCCTCCAAAGACTGCAAATACGTTGGTTATACATAACACCAGCCAAATCACTTTTCAATTACCGTACTTATGACTCCAGAAATTGTCGATGCTCCATTGACACTCATTTTAATATATTGTATATTCAAATTCTGCTGCCATTGATAATCGGATTCATATTTATTTGAACTTACTGGTAGCCTGTCTGTCTGATGAAGACTCGGCCCTTTGGCAAAGCCAAGCTCGGTACTGTTGAACTGGTCGCTCTCATTCTGGCACAATTCATATATCTTGCCACAGGATTCATTTAACCCACTATACTACAGTTTATACACCCATATTCACATGAGACTGCTCAATATTTTCCCATAATATTTCTCTAAATGAAATTCTTGGACAAACAACATACAGAATCTGGTGATAATACATCGACATGATCAGTGCTACTATTTCTTGTTCCCCATATTACTCCTGGTTTCCAGTGTATGGACTGTCTCCAACGCCTTTTCATGTTGTTTCTTTGACCTGCAGGTTGGCCGAATCACTCAAGGAACATTTGGTGTGGCACTCGCAACACGCTGCTCTCGGGTTTCTACATCTGCCATGCCATCGTCTCGCTCGATGTCGGATTCATTGTCTGCCTCACACTCGTCTCAAGCAGTCATGCGAATTATCCAAGTCCCCATTCCAGTAAAGCTAGTTTTGAGTGTCCAAAATGCTTTCAGGAGCAATATCCTCATCACTTTCAACTACAGGACAGTCGATTCTGGTGATTTGGCAGACATTTAATACTTGACTTCGTCCTCCATGGAGGTCCTTTGCAGATAAAGTTGTTGCCACAGCAGATCTTTCCAACAATTCAAATGCAACCACACTGTCATGTAGAAACTTCGACTAGGATGCTGTGACGATCGCTTCAGCATCTGAAATGTATACTACCACTGACATGTGCATGTTTGGAGTGTGGGATTCTTTCTGTGTAGCACGTAGGTTTTGGCTGCCTTGCCACATCTCCAAAAAGTCATGGACCTTAACCATTCAGTGCAATTTGCTTTCCTCTGCCGTTCTCTGAATTACCAAGTCATTTTCAGTATTCAATGTATGCAATGCCGGGTCAGCCCCTGCCAACATGCCAGTGTTGGCTCAAGCAAACTCCATTACCACTACTTGTGTGTGAAGGGTCTCACCTGGGGTTGTTGACTACCTCCCTCCGACCATGTCTCGCCCGAGCGAACAACCGGCCTCCACTCAGACACCTTAGGGCATAATGGAGAATATGTCATGTGACACATTGGAGAGATGGGCGTATTGTGAGTGGGTTTCCTCTCATTGACACCACCAGTCGATGATATCCGGTACCCAACATGTACTGCTAATCTCCATTGGGTTGGAGTCGTAATCATTAAGGTTCAGATCAGGTTGCCCCCAGCTCTGTGGTGATTCAGCCCTTGAATTGGAATGAGGCCTAGTGGCTGGTAATAGGCATGCTGTCTGATTGCTTCATCCGGGAGTTGTTTCAGCCACATTTTTCGGCATTAAGTATTCTTCTTCATCATTGGACAAATTATATGCATCATGAGAAAATTGACCACATGTAGAAGCCATCACAGAAGAGGAGAGAGTGGTGTTAAGTACGCATTCAGGTTTAATGACGGGAAAACATTTACATTAGGCACACTATTCATTCTCCACATGCTTCAGTAATGCCTCTTTGCATTGGGTACTATAGGATGTCTCATCCTCAGGTTTGATATCCATTCCCTTGTCCCACTTCCTAAATGATCACAACTTCCAGAAAGGATCCAGGATATCTGCTGAAATGAGAAGCATACCTGTCATTGGAGTAACTTCAGCATGATATTTGGACAACATCTGTCATGCAAACTTCACGGCTAAGTACAAGTCTTTCTTCCATGGAGTCTTCTTCTCAGCTAATGCTCACATAATGCGATCCATATGATCAAACATGTCATTGTAGACAGTGATAATGTGATGCTGTCTAACTGTATGTCTCTTCCACATCCACAGGGTCCAGTATCGGAGTGGCCCTATATGTTCTATGTCATATTTGACGATGGTCCATTCATCGAGTGTTCTGATCAATGACAGTTAATCTCTGTATTGTGGATTCTTGGGCAACTCTCCTGTGAATTGTCGTAATCTATCGGCTCACTCAAGCAACTGCAGTGTCAAACTCAGCCATGTTTTTACATTCATAATAGTTAGTACTGCAAGTCATACTTTGCCTTTTTAACAGTCAATGAACTCGTTTCGATGACCCAGTGTCAGTGTTATAAATACAGCAAGCATGCTGTTCTAAATGAACATCAGTTTCAAGACAATGAAAATTTCTTGAAATACGTACTTTCTCAATCATCTTTGCGAAACCAGGTCTCATGGCTGACACCTTGTAATTTCTAGCATTGCCCTTTTTACTGAGTCTCTCACTCTTCCCAATTTCTATGCTTTGATTTTCACCAAATTTCTGATCACGATCATGGGCATCCGACGACTTGGTGCGGCCCTTCTCACCCAGACTGCACATGAATGCACCTACATCAAGCAGAATGAAATGCCCCATGCATGGTAAGTGGTTTCTCAATGCAGGATACTCACTTTCGAAGGCCTCGAGGGTTGATTGTAATTCGCCAGTCATCGTGTACTTTGAGGAAGCGATATGAGTTGTAATTCCAACTGAACGGCCATCTGTAAGCTCAAAATGATCCAGAACTTCCTTCAAATGTACGTCTAACTGTGCTTCAGTAATTTGGCCCTTGACCTATTATGGGGAATTAGGTTTTGAAATAAGAAAATAGCACGCTATCGATCTCTTCAAAAGCGAGTTGTACTTTTTGCAACACCCAATTTGCATTCATATACTGAGTAAGGGATAACGTTATGGCAAATTCATTCCTGGATGTCCACCCATCTAAAGCTAAACTAATTGAATTTCTTGATGGCAATTACTTCTTAATTGCATCCAGTGTCAGTGTGTATTCCCTCTGGCAAATGTTCCTCGGTGTGATGGTGGACGGAAGCACCAATTTACACCGTAATGCATCATATGACCGTCATAGCGCCAGATTTGATGGAGCATTTCATGGAATATGTGCTGAATGAAATCCTTACATGAGGTAGCCATTCCCGGTGTCTTAGTGAAATTTGGCATTTTGACAATCCTTCACTGCCAGTTTGGAGCCTGTTCTCTGTCGTTTCGGTTAAAATAGATACAACCAGATTGTCAAATATAAATTTCCTTTGTGAACTTACAATTGTGATTCCTTGCCTTCCTTGCCTCTTCAGTATGGCCAAAGTTGGTTAATTGACCATTGAACCGGTCAATTCGGTATCTTCCAACTCTGTTAATTTGTTTAACTTTACCATGATCCCTTTTGCTTGCAAGTGTTTCCCGATTGAGCAGGTCCAATGTTCTGATTGTTGCCAAAGAAGTTAGTGACAAATACTGCATGCGATGCCCGTGCTGCCGGACTCCTCCATTCTGCAGTGTAAATTGAAATGCCACACTGCCGCATGTGTACAATAATTCCAAGGAATAGGACTGTTCGAGCCTACACTCACCGCAGCCCACCAAGCATTGAGGATGATTTCTCAACTAAGGTTGCTCAAATCACGAATAAAGACATGTTCATTTTTGGAAGACATCATAACCTGTAGCGTGAAGGCATTTAATGATTATGAATCTGACATAGCAGCGGGAATTCCCAAGGTGGGTAATTCGACTTGCAAGTTGGTCAACAGCAACAATATAGTAACCTAGAAAGCATGTTCTCAAATATTGACTCCAGAGCTACAAGCAAGAAAAAGGTCAGCACTGTGAGACATTGCCTGCATATTTGTGAAGTGGAATACAATGACATTTTGACAAGACTGACTGTTGATAACTCAATTTTGGAACAATGCAGTACAGTTCATTGCTGTGTAGCTAATTGAGCCCCCATAATCTCTGTTGATGCTCCGTTGGCACTGATTTTTCGCAGGCAGGCACCATGTTGTCACTAGCATTTTTGCCCATATATGCAACTTATAGCTCGATTATACGATAACGCTGTTCCATTACCCTCTCAACATCAGAGACGCAACACCAAGAATTGTTGATGGTCTGATGATGCTCCTTGATAGAAGGTTGAAGCCATATGGTCACAGGAATTTGTGCCCATAACGGCGGCGGATAGTTTGAATACCAGTTAACACCATTGCATAGCCACTTGAGTATCCAAGATGAATGGCCAAAAATCGTTTATTCTCCTTTGCTGCTCATTCTTACGTGGTAGTAGCGACATTGTCACTAGCATTTGTCCCAATAAAGCCGGCCAATACTGTGATTTTGGGTTAATTCCATTGCACAGCCCAGCGAGTATCCAAGATGCAAGACCAGACATCTTGGACGCACCGTTGATGTTCATTTCTAGCATGGCGCAAAGAGTGTGTCGCTTCCTTTTTACCTAAAAAGATGGCCAATAAATCAATTTTGGAAGTATGTGACTCTGCAGCCCTTTGATTGCCGAAAAGGTAATGTTACACCTTTCCGATTGGTTGCAGTTGCAAGGTCATGAATGATCACTCGAGGATGCCATCATGTGGCAATTGATTGAGGTTCATCAATTATTGGTCAGTACTATCACCACACCAATGACCACCAGGCAAAATTCCCTCGACCACCTCATCACCACCCTCCCGCGATTATTGTCACCACTGCAATTGTGTCTTGATTCAATACGCACACACATCACTGGATTCTCTATGGACATAGATAATGAATGACATCAGCCATCATCACCTCTATGTGAAGTAACTCTCGATTGGCATCAGCAATGGCCTGTAGAATACAGACACTTGTGCATGTGATAAGAGAAGGCTGTTGAACGGCAAAAAGAGAGATATGGTCTTGAAGACAACAGTCCGATGGATACCAATCAGTCTCGAGATGTATATCAGAAGGATACTATTGGTACAGAAACACTGGAGGAGTGCAAGAATACTATTTGCTCGGAGGAAGTTCAGGCTGACTGGTTATCAGAGTATGGGGATTGGAAGATGAGAGGATGGTGACGATTTATCTAGAGAGAAGCTAAGTTGGAATTAGCAGTTAGAGCACAGAGGAAAGTGGTATAAAGACATCTCGATTCTCCACTGGTACAGAGGGCAACCTTCTCATCACGGAGAACAATCCTTAACAATCCATTCGGATTGGAAAGCTATTCTACATTTATTCTACTCCGATTGCTTTCTGTGCCTGGGTGAAGCGTCGAAGTGAACCAGCTATTAGTCCTTGTAGAAGTCCAATATCAAGTCCGATAGTGAGACACGATAAGGGCACACTTAGAAGGCATGCTTCTAGTTGAGTGTATCTTGGAGTCGATTCCTCCCACGTTACAGGTAAGACTAAAAACCGTTGATGCTCCATGGAAGCTCACATTAGAAACATGCTAATAGTCATTGGATGCTCAACAATTGTACGCGTAATGCATACAGTCAGTATTGACAGCGAAAATATTGTGTCTATATAAAATCATTCGCATCCCGAAGCTTCAAGGCCTCTCAAGTTCTATTTCACCGCAACACATGGCATGTGAGCAATATATAACATAGGGCTATCACGTTCCAGTACTATCGGCCGGCAACTTACTGCATGACAATCCATACACTATTTTTTGATATATATATCTGAACTTCCTCACCTTTCCTCATCCAGCTCATTCTCCTCGATGTCCATGACCTACCATCAGTAATTTTCAAAATCCCGACGAAGTGCACCAGGTCTGAGTGGAGAGTTATACAATTCAATGGATCGATAACTGCACCGTGGTGGGTGTCATTCATCTGGGATCATATTGCGCATTGACCACTCCATCTATGACTCGTATCACAGCGCTGACTTGAATTTTGATATTGAATTTCATCTCTACTTTAGGTTTTGCATTCTCACTTGACCGCAACAGGCAGGACGATATCATGTTTTGTTCATTGTGTATCAACCTGATTGGTAATTTACAACATTTGCATGGCCTGTACGACCCTTGTAAATGCACTGAGGAATCATCAGGTGTCACAAATTGGCAACTGAAGTCAAGCAAAATCGGTACACGAATTGCTTTTAAACCAGGAACATCATCAATGTGAACAATTCCAGTGTCTGTTCCTCTGTCGATGTTGTAGCCATCCCCACATCCTCGTCGGAATCAAATTTTTGTCTTAGAATTAGCCAGGGATGCTATATGCAGTGGTAAAAACTTATGGGATCAACAGGCTTTGATTGCTGGTTTGTTGACAAATCGGGCAATGTATCGGGTGGCAGAGATGCTATGCCTTGGTATGACCATAGTTTCTGGAACCCACCTTCATTGGACTACGTCCTGGGCGATGATATCTTTCCGGGATTTGCGATTGTCCGGTGACGATGACAAGAGTTTCTATAAGCTCACCAAATTTCGTTTGTGATGGTGTGGCTGCAGTCATGTCTGTGGGGGGCTTGACAACTGCCGGAACCATTAATTTGGCTGTTCGATACTTCAAATCTCCCCAGCAGATGTCATCGGCCCCATCCCACTATCATGGTTGCGTCAATTCATCCAACGTCCACTGCGTCAGTCCAGAACTCTCCGTGCCTTGATATCCCGATTTGGATATTCGGCCCATCACTCAGCTGGGTTTGTCATCTTCGCTTAGCATGCCCCGCCCTGTATCTTCTTCTTCATCTTCCTCATCATTCCCATCCACCTCATCATCAGAACTTGCAAGATTGTTCAGACTGGCACCGATAGCATGGAACATCTCCTGAGACATCTTTTCGGGCGTTCTGGTTGTCGATCTTTCTTTTTCAGCATTTCCCACATCTTCCTGCTCTTTCATAATCGCAGTGTCTGCGTCTTGAACTCGCCGTCTTACCACAGGGGTCTCTCTATCCACATCTTCCTTGATCTATTTCTCTGTCTCTTTCTTGCTGAAGACGTGCATTGCTTGGCTTTTCTCCTCCGAAAGCATCATGTTAGATCATCAGCTACACGATGCTCCCAAGGCTCGGATCTCTTGCACCTCGAAGCCACTCTTACTTTGATTCACTTCATGATGTTGTGGTGTGAATCGTTTCGTCAATTTCCTGTATATGCCTGCCGGAAGTGGCAAAAGGTGCTTGTTGGCAGCATTGACCGTTGTATCTTGAGTTGACTTTGTTGTTGGGCAAGATGTTGGATGTTGCAAGATATGGACCACATGGAGGCAAGCTGCGTCTTGAATTTGAAGGTTGGTACATTTGATCAACTTGAACACAGCAAAATCTACAGTTTGACCTTCACTTCATTGGGAATTGCAATGCTAACGGTATAACATGACTAGACAGCATGCCTCTGTTTCATGTGAGATCCCAGAGATGACATTGACAAACAGCACCAGATGTCCTTTAGGTCGAAGAATGTCGTTCTGATATCTATCAAATGGGAGAATTCAGCTGTCGCTCACCACAATGTATCCCTGTGAAAAAACAAACAACATTGGATGGACTTACTGCAAATTGGGGGACTGGGGGATACGCCTCCATCCTGCAGCTATATACAGTAGGCTTCCTCGTGAGTAGAATGTGCAAGTTGGCTATCACTCATTCCATTTTGACTTGAACGTAACTATATATTCTTCAAGACTTCCCACTTCTTTTCATTATCATCTTCCAAACTTTTTCCACATAAACATGTCATGGCTCCACCAGAACCACAGCCAGGTGCGAGTGGATCCAAATCGAGCCGAACGATGGCCGCTTCATTCAATTAGCCACCCGCTGAGACACAGCAGGACCGCAGATACCAATGGTTCCACAATGACGCTGCCAACGCAGCCACCAAAAATCCGACCCAGGATGCTCTTTCCAACACGGTGTATATAGCCGGAAGAAGCAAGCATTGTAAACAGCATGCGAAGAGATGTGAGTACATTCACACCGAGCTAGACGGCCATCAACTCACAATGTAATGTACAGCTGGTGTACATAGCGATCTTTGTGACTAATGTATCACTACCTGTGATGGGAAACCTCCATGGTCAACAAAGGCATTTGTCCACCCATTCGGCAAAATTGAACCTTGGGATGTGGTCAGTTCAGGCATTTTAGCATACAACCATCATGGTAAGGGTACCAGAGAGTGGACAACAACAGCTTTAAAGACATTGGAGGAGGCTAGGGAGTCATTATTAGTAGAGGTAATAGCCGAATCTCATTTTTTGAAGCAGCACCTCATTTCTTGTTGGTCTTCAACATGTCAGCTAGTATAGCAAGGTCAGGAGGTCGGGTACAGCTAGAACAGTCCAACATGCGCCTTGCGTTGAATATCGCCACAATGGCCAAAGGAGGGTTGTTGGGCACTGCAATAGAGAAAACTCAAACCATGATCAACAAACCTCGCACTGAAGTCCGAGATGTGATGAAGTGGGGAGTTCAGTTTCCCGGGCACAGACAACTGAAGACTGCGATAGAAAGTTACCTGGCAATGGTTCATGAAAAGGTATCGGACGGCTACTTTCTTTGCCAAAATGACACCGCGAAGAATCCACAGACATGCTGGAGGCGCAAAGCAACTGGTGGACCTCCACCAGAACAGGCCTCACCTGAGCACGGAACGCCACCTGCACTTGCTGGCGACCGTGAGGTAGCTCACAGGTCCTAAATAGAAGGTGTGCCACCCGGATAGGTGTATATACATACACCTCTTCCCAATGTTCAATTGTTCAATCTTGATGCATATGCCAAGGATCACAAGTTCGAAAAAGATTTCATTCCAGATTTGCTGATCGATGAAGGAACATCCACTTGTTAGTACACTATCTGCTGCGTGGTATTACAGCTAACATCCATTTTGCGGACAAGAGCAGCCTTTGGAGCGAACCTGACAGTGTAGACAAGCATTGATAAAACGGAACGGGATCTTTTAGTATTATTATTATCTACAATTAGCTGACACCATAAAGTATATTTTAAAGGATATATTTATGCGCATAATTAAAGAACAATGTAGTGATAAAGGAGAAAGTACATGAACACAATAGAATGGCTGCCAAATCCCCATTACTGATATACTATGCCAAATCATATGGTTGCATATTGCGGATACTCCAGTGGTAAAATGAGCATCAACAGAGCATCAAGGATTTTTCGTTTTGCATCTTGGGCAAATATCAGTGGCGCTTGATCGCTGACATCTATGAACAAGGAGTTGGCAGCTTTTATAGGCAGATACCCAAGAGATGTTCCCAAGACAGCCTCCTGGACAATCATAACTCAATTCATTGTCAAAGCTGCAACACAGTGTGTGAGCTTTTTACCGTATAGAATAGGTCAAAACTTCGTATACAGAGGGTAACTGCCACACCCAGTTTCGATTTACCATGACGCAAGACCAAAAATTGTTGATGCTCTGTTGACGCTCATATGGAACATCCGGCATGGAGTGTGTCGTATTCTCTTTGGCTTATAACGATGTCCTATACTATGAATATGTCTAACAACAACCGCATCACACTGTAGATGCCTGACTTACAAGACTTGAAATCATTGACACTCTGTTGACGCTCATTTTTCGCAGAGAGCCGTGATTTTGTAGCTAGCATCATGGCTCATTAAGGCGGCCAATACGTTCATTACACCTTACAATGACCAAGTCACTGATTAATTACCTGACTCACGAGGCCACAAATTGATGATGCTCTGTTCATGCTCATTTTCAGTATCTGGCAGGGATCGTGTTGTTGTCTCTTTTGTCAATAAAGGCGGCCTATACCTCATTTATGAATGTCTGCAACCAAGTGCCACTCAGATTAACCATGATGCAAGGCCAAACATTGTTGACGTTCCATTGACGCTTCTATTCAGAATGGGTCAGGGAGTCTGTCGCTTCCTCTTTTGTGTATAAATGTGGCCTGTACATCATTTATGAATGTCTGCATCCAATTGTCATTCAGATTACCCAAGATGCAAGACCAAAGATCATTGACGCTCCATAGACTCCCATTTTCAGTATGAGGCAGGGAGCTTATCTCTATTGTTTTTGATTATAAAGGAGACCAATAGATGCAAAAAAGACAATGACATACCAAACTCATTATTGTGCGATTAGCAGTAGGATATCCGAATGCGGTCATCAATAGAAGAACCCAAAAACCAGAACCGGAGATTGCAACTGACATGTCTCGCCAGCCCTGGCACAACCCACGGGTTGAGGGGCACAGGTGCTGGCTTGGCCCGCCGAGAAGAAGTGGGTCAGGTTTTAGATGAGTCTGGAACTAAACCGAACAGTTTTCGTTGTCAGAACCCGCACCACTGGTGGGTTATCCTGACCCGTTGCTTACACTAACACATCCTGCAGGCCTGCACATGACCAGATCGATCTGATGGTGGTCCACTTCAAGACCTGGCTGGAGTAAATGATGTTATAGACTCAGGTGAAGATATCAATAGACCGAGTGTGAATTACTCTAGGCTTTGTGCTGTGCAGGGGTCCATAGAATGGTTCACATAGCATAGTCTACACTTGTAACGGGCGGGGTCGGGCATAGGTGATATTGGTGACAATAATGTAATATCGAAAACGAGACAAGACAAGACAAGACAAGACAAGACAAGACAAGAGTCGGAGCTGTTTCAAAGTCGTAACTTGCTTTGCTATACAAGAGAACGAGTAAAGAGAGAAGAAATGGAAATCCTCCAACACCATCAACACTCTCTTTATATACAATTCGACTGCCACCCTCGAACCATTCCTCATGCTCCGATGTACCATCCGAATCTCATCCCATGATCTTACACACCACTCCGTTATTCCTTATCGTAACAACCACGCCACCTCACCTCACGTCGCAACACCTCAGACCACTTCTTTATCTTACTAAATTATACCGCCACCATCTCGCCGCTTCCTCCGCGTCTTCCAACGTCACCGCCTTTCCGTGACACAATTCCTTCCACACCTTCCGTATCTTTCTTCTATTATTCCCAAGTATCTCCGTACCTTCTTGCGCCGTGACAGTATCCCCCCCTTAGGTTCGAGGTCCCCCGAGATCATTCTCTAATGGTCCGGGTTTCCCTGGATACCGTTTATGGAACTCGTCCACAGCCTGTAACCCATTCACGAACTTCGCTGTTTCCCAAGTAAGGGAATCATAACCCGTCCATCGGATAAGATACTGAAATTGACTCCGATACACTCGGCTATCCTCAACGCTCGATACTTGATACTCCTCTTCGCCATCAACCTCAACTGGAGGTGGAGGGAGTACTACCTGTCCTTTCAACGGATCCTCGACAACGGGGTCCAAAACCGAAACAGGTTGTACTCGATGGATCCGAATTGACGCCGGTAAATCCAGCTCATAAGCATACGGGGATACTTGCTTTTGTACCCGAAAGGGTCCTAAGCGTTTCCAATCCAACTTGCGAGTAGGGTGAGTAGTTCGTACATGTCGTGCATCCAACCATACCTTGGATTCGACCTGAATGTTGGGTCCCGGAATACGTCCTCTATTTGCACCTTCTTCTTGTAACGCTTGGCTCCGCTTCATCTCCACTCTCAGGTGCTCATGAATCTGTTCCATCGCAGCCTGAACCTGGTTTGCCTTCCATCGTCGTTGATCCCTCTCCTGAGTCGGCTCTCCGGCGAATGACATTCGTGGATCCACGCCTTGGACTGCGAAAATGGGGGTGCATTTAGTAGACTCGGATAACCCATTATTCGCAGCGAACTCAGCAAGGGGTAACCACTGCACCCAATCATCCTGTTGGTGGTTAACGAATATACGGAGGTATTGTTCCATTCCTGCATTCATTCGTTCAGTCTGACCATCTGTCTGTGGATGAAATGCTGTAGACATCCATCGATCAATTCCTAACCGGCTGCATATCTGTCCCCAGAAGGTCGAAGCGAATTGAGGTCCTCGGTCTGAGACAATAGACTTTGGCAACCCGTGGAGTCGTACGACTTCCCGAAAAAACAACTTAGCTAATCCGTCAGCATCTATTGTTGTATGACAATGGACAAAATGACGCATTTTCGAAATTCTGTCTACTACCACCCATACTGCATCAAACCCTTCGCACTCTGGAAGCCCGACCACAAAATCCATTGAAATATCTTCCCATGGTTTCTCCGGTACAGGTAAAGGTCGAAGTACTCCGAACGTTGCATGCCTTGTAGTCCTAGATCGTTGGCAGCTATGGCAGTTCCGTATGTACTGATCCACCTGTTTCCGCATTTCCTTCCAGTAATACTGTCTATGCAAAAGATCGAATGTTTTTGCTCGTCCTGGATGCCCAGCCAATGCAGTATCATGATGTTCCTGTATTAACCGTAATCGTAATTGATCTCCTTCAGGAACATACCGCTTCCCTCTATACCATATCTTTCCCTCCTTTTCTATGCACTCTGCTACTGTAATATCCCTCAAGCTACCTCCCTGTCTAATAGCCTCCAATATCTTCTTTGGTAGCGGATCATCCATATATGCTTGAGTGAAAAGGTCGTTTATCGAAGGAGGATCTTGTTCGGGCATATCGTTGGCTGATATCCTTAACTGTTCCGGAAGATTATATGGTTTTAAAACAACCTGTTCCATATTTTTTAATCTTTCATCCCCCCCCTCAGGGAGGTCACCCGGCCTCCTCGTTAACGCATCTGCTTTTCCATTCGATTTTCCGGGACAGTAAACAATTTTATAATCAAACCGTGTTAAAAGCTCGGACCATCGTGCGTGCCTCCGATTTAAAAGCTTTTTTGTCATAAAATATTCAAGATTCTTATGGTCAGTTATCAATTTTAAGGGGTACCGAGCACCCTCACACTCAGGTCTCCATTCTTCGAGTGCCTTGATAATCGCCATCAGCTCTTTGTCATATATATCGTAATTGCACTCTGCTGGTGAATGTTTCTTTGAAAAATTAGCTACTGGATGCAATATCCCTTCATCATCCCGCTGAGACAACACTCCTGCGGATACATAATCGGACGCGTCCGTTTCGATAATCAAATCCCTCTCATGATCGAAATGTCGAAGTGCTGGTGCTGTAGTAAACGCTTCTACCATTATCTCGAAAGCGAGCTGTTGTTCTGACCCCCATACAAACGGTTCATCCTTCTTTGTAAGCCTAGTTAGCGGTTCTGCCTTCTCAGAATACTTAGGAATAAACCGTCGATAATAATTGCAGAACCCCAGGAATTGTTGTACTTCGAAAAGATTATTTAATCGTCCATTTTCTGTCTTCTTTTCCTTGCTCCAATTCCGTACGGTTTCAACCTTATCCTCATCCATCGAAATCCCTTTTGTTGATATAATCAATCCCAAATACCTTACTGATTCCTTATGGAATTCACATTTCTCTGGCTTCAAATACAACCCTGCCTCCAGCAACCGTTGCATAATCCATGTAACATGGCCAACATGCTCCTCCACGGAATCACTATAAATCAAAATATCGTCCAAGTATGCTGAAGCGAAATCATCCAGGGATTCTCTAATGGCATTATTGATATAACCTTGAAAATCTGCTGGTGCATTTGTCGTACCGAACTGCATCACCGTAGGTTCATATAATCCATATCTTGTCCGGAACGCTAACTTATGCTCATCCCCTTCCTTAACCCGAAGTAGATTATACGCTCCTCTGACATCTAACTTAGTATATATCCGAGCTTTTGCTAAAAGATTCAACTTTTCTTTTATCAATGGGAGGGGATATCTATTCTTTATCGTCTTACTATTAATATCCCGATAATCGATACAGAATCGTAATCCTCCTCCAGGTTTCTTGGCGAACAATACTGGAGCTGCAAAAGGCGAGGATGATTGTCGAATAAACCCTTTTGACATATTCTCCTCCAGCCATTCTTTCAAACCAACCAACTCTGTCCTGGACATCGAATACAATGGTCCCCACGTTGGCGTTTCTCCATCCTTCAAGCGAACTTCATGATCAATCCCAGGTCGATGTGGTGGTAGCCGATCTGCCAACACCTTATTGGACAGCGGGAGAAATTCATGGTACTGTTTGGGGATAATTTCTTCGAGGGGGCGTTCCTTCAAATCTTTTGCTTCGATAGCTTTATTAATGTCATATAGGGAAGCTTTAAACAACGTAAGTTTTCCTCTCTTGACAGTCCTAAAAAACGGAGCTCCGTTAAGCATAACAATATCCCCTCGAAACGGTCTTAAGGGTCGAATTTTTGGTTCAAATATATCTTTTACTTGACATACTGGTTCTGGCGGTTCTTCTGTAACTCCTTGTACCGTTACCGAGGTATCGTGGCAATGCGTAATGCAATATTGTGAACCAAACGTAACCGTATTTGATGCAAAACGCACAGCTACATCGTGTAGCCGTAGCCAGGGAATTCCGAGGACAATGGGATAATGACCTAATTTCGTAATGAACATGGGTAACTGTTCTTTATGTTCCTGTATCTTCATTCCAACTTTGGCAATATGCGTAATGTCTCCGGATTCAATAGGTCTTCCGTCGATGACCTCCACTTGTTTCTTTTCCTTCAGTTTTTGAAGTGGTATCTGATGATGGCGAGCAATATCTTGATCCATAAATGCAATGCCAGTAGCTCCGCAATCAATCAGCGCATGCGTAGGTATCTCTTGGTTATTCACGGTCAATGAACAGGTTATAACTAAATGTTTGCCTTCCATTGAACCCTGCAATACCTCCACCTTGCTAACTGATAATCGCGAAATTCCAAAACATTTTAAAGCATTTAAAACAAAACTTTTTCCGTCAACCAAAGCGCCATCCTGCTT
>Ga0307512_10002846_pt1 | contig 21050 bp, 24 predicted proteins | sample 14_EM_MG_FD_200267 | JGI IMG/M metagenome (GOLD analysis project Ga0307512, IMG submission 200267) | Populus trichocarpa ectomycorrhiza microbial communities from riparian zone in the Pacific Northwest, United States - 14_EM | ecosystem: Host-associated > Plants > Roots > Unclassified | place... | reverse complement strand
TCCTCGACGAAGCTGACAGGATGCTTTCAGATGGTTTCGCCGATGAACTTGGAGAAATCATCAATGCATGCCCTGTTTCCCGTCAGACCATGCTGTTTTCTGCCACGATGACAGACTCTGTGGATGAGCTCGTCAAGACGTCCCTCAAGAAACCGGTACGACTTTTCGTCGACCCAAAGCGGAGCGTTGCCCGTGGCTTGGTGCAGGAGTTCGTGCGTGTCCGGGCAGGTAGGGAGGCTGACCGGTCTGCCCTTCTTTTGGCCCTCTGCACTCGCATTTCAAGTCCGGTGTCATCGTCTTCTTGCGAAGCAAGACGCTCGCCCATCAACTCCGCATTGTATTTGGTCTCCTTAGCTCGTCGTGTGAGGAGTTGCACGGGGATTTGACGCAGGAGCGAGTAGGTAATTTTCGCGTATTTTTCTCCTGACGTATTTCTCATTTGTTGTAAAGCGACTCAAAGCTCTTCAGCATTTCCGTGACTGACGGACAGGTCAATTATCTGATGGCTACGGATCTAGCTTCTCGTGGTTTGGATATCGAAGATATAAAAACTGTTATTAACTACGACATGCCTGCAACTTGCACAATACCTACATCGTGTAGGCCGAACGGCACGTGCCGGGAGGAAGGGAAGGTTTGTTTGAATCTCCTGTAAGAAGTCCTCCAATTACTCATTTTAAAGTGGAGGTCAATCACACTCGTGGATGAAGCCGACCGCAAGGTTCCCAAAGCGGCTATCAAGCGGTGCACTGGTGAGGACCAGGTCAGGCATCGGACGATATCATCAGAGATTGTAGCAAAGTGGTCAGAACCATACACACGCGAAAGCGATGCCATAGATACATCCCACAATCACTTGCGGCACAGTGTGACGCCACAGCAAGACCCGAGAGTAGGCAATCGCGGCGCATGTCAACGGGACAACCACAAACGCAACGAAGGGGCGAAAGAGAGGGCTTTCCGGAAGTGATGCGTGCAGCAGCCATGCACGTGCGAAAGCGATGTAGGTCCCGTAAAAAGTGATGGTTGCGGAATGTGTGCTGCGTCCTAGACGGTCGCGGAATTGAAACGAGCACCCAAAGCCATCAGCTTCTGCTACATACCCACACGTCTCCTTCGGTCGTCGGCTGGTGGTTTGCATGGGACGTGCGTGTCGAAGTATTTGTTTGATGGATTTAACGGATATCGTGCAGGCTACTGCTCCTGCACAGAAATAAGCGATACCAATAGAACTGGTGTGCAGTAAAGTGACTGCTGTCAGGCCTGCCACAATGGTGTTGACCTGTGAGGTCATAGTAGATGTCAGAGTTGCGCACATGTTCGTCGGATATTATAATGAACGAACCCGGTCGAGAAGTCGTAAAGTCAACTGGGGAGAACTAGGACGTGAGTCGACCCGCATGTCGGCTTGATAGAGAGATAGTTTGAAGCTTGTGATGGATGGGTCGCCACTGACAGCAGTGGATGGTAGATAGCACACAGACAGGCCCTCGGTCTCAACAGCCTTCACGGAAATAAATCAAGGACCAACCCCCTAGTTGATGCCGACCTTACAGTTGATATCACAGAATACGTCTGAGCTACTATGACAGTCAATTCGGGTCGCGGGCAGAAAACGCGGGAGGCGTACAGTTCTACTTCCCACCCTCGGGTTTGTATGGCGCAAAGCCGTGTATCTTATTTGCTGTGCTTGTTTACTGAATACCGGAAGCTGCTGGCGCGTGAATCAGAGAGGAACTGCACAAACAACAAGACATGTGCAACGCATGCACTTGTATGCCACTGGTAACATAATGCCTCGAACCGAATTTACCAAAACACATGAAGTGGCACAGACACGCATTCACAGGGCGACACAGAAATAAATTAATCACCTGCGCCGGCGATGGGACTCCTGAACCTGTGTGGCCTCCTCAGGAAATATAAAGTATGTGGCGTAACGCAAGAAAAGCCTTGCTGACCCCTTGTTTCTCGTCTCCATCTGGAAACTTGAACATCCAATAAAGCTCCGAGAGTCAAGACCCTCCACGAACAAAAATGGCCAGTCATGGGACCCTGGAGGGTGCAATGGACCGTCACTGGCCAACGATCCCCACTGACTCATGGTCGGGCAGGACGCTGCATGCAGGTTCTCCCACAAGCGTTTACAGGGTACACCCTGGGGCATCAGCGGCGCAACCCCAGCTTCATCAACGGCATTTAGCAATCTAACCCATGTCGTGTTCAAGGCCAACGGACGGGTTCTAGGTGAATACACTTGGGGCATCATTAACCGGACCGTTTTCCAATACCGATGGAATTCGGGCATGGCGGCGGTGATTCAACCCTCTCGCATGCTGTCCTAACCAAAAGTTGCCAGACCGACCCTACTATGCGGATCTCCATACCTCTATCTGTGACTCGAGGGGGCGTTTGAGAGGTTTCCTGTTCTCCGGCGATGCACACCTGACTCGTTGTTCAAGGGCAATGCCGTTTGGTGACGAGTCCCATCTAGCATATCCGCTCTCATCTCACCTTGAGGGTGAATTCGATCATATCGTTGCTCTCGACTGACTGTCAATGACACTTGCGGATAACCTTTTCGTGAGCCCTTCTAGTCTCTAGCACCAGGCGATTGTGTTGCCTTTAGCAGAACCCTGTTTCACCACCTCACTTGGTTTGGTACTCTTGTGCGTTTTGTTGTGTTGGTACACATCATGCCACGGGGTAACATCATGACGACGATCAGAGAGTACTATAATGTGTGTGGGAATGGGGTGCGAAGGGTTCGAAAGGGAGGACATCATGCCCTTCGTTTTTCCGGGATTTATGGGGCTATGTTTGCAGGGTTATTGGCCAACAGTCGTGTTATGTAGTTTTCATGGATCACCAGTGGAAAGCTGTTTGCCTGTTATCTAGAAGTGCACAACTGTCCTGCACTTCCGATCCTTGTTACCATACCTGCACGTTCGCCAATTGCATGGTGCAGTCTTTGACTTCTCCCTTTAGAGTTTTGAGAAACTTATCATACCCACGTCTTGGTATAATCAATTGGCTTTTGGCTCTCCCCTGACATATTGGTCGGGACGAGGCCAAAATCGCTGACGGCACTTACAAGCACAAGCACTTAACTGGCATGGTCAGGTGACAGCGACGCGACCACTTTTCAATTTGCTTTGCACGCTCCGACTTGAGCCGCCGTTTGGCCATGGCGGGGCCCGAGGAAGCCTGCCAGCCCGTCTCTCAGCCCCTAGCCCCTAGGACTAAGACGGTTCGTCATCGTCGCTTCGCCGCCATCCTTTTCTTTCGCAACCAACTCTTTCACCTCCTACACGACGCCGTCATGGGACCTCCTCGTACACGAGCGGCCGCCAAAGCATCGCCAGACACTCCAGTCTGGTTCATGCTTATTGATCAGAACTTTACGAGTGCCTCGCGTCCCTATCATGTGGACGTGCCTTCCGATGGCGCAGTCCTCCACTTTCTAGAGAAGATCATAGATTTGGGCTGGAAAGAATTTAAAAACGTTACCAGAGCGGATCTCGTAGTGTGGAAGTTGCCCACTCCACAGCCAGCTGAGGAAGTCATGAAAAAAAGGTATCTCGCGAGCGTCAAACCTGAGGAAGAAATATCAGGGGAAGAGGTGGAGGTGGATGAGGAGATGGTGGGGAAAGCGAAGCAGGAAGTAAAGGCCGCGTCGCAGCTCTTTGCGAGCGACGAAATATCGTTGTACCTCACAGAGCCCATCACGTCACATTCGTGTTCTGGTACAAGTCGCTGCTGGAGCCGAAGGTACGTCGTGTTGTGCTGTTAGTACCAGATGCCAGCTGATTCAGTTGTGAATGTCTTCGGAAACACAAACTCCAACCCCTTGTTCAACGTCACTACCATTCCACTAATTTCGTAAATTTGTTGCCCTCCCCGCCGATGCGCCACTAGCTCCACAGGATGAATACCCTTCCAAGCGACTGCGTTTGACCTACTCCCGCGCTTATTCCTGGTTAGAGGAAGTTCGCTCAAAGATTTGGAATAACAGCGCACTTGAATCGAAGCTTTTCCGAGAGGTGGAGGTCACTCAAGCGCATTATACCGAATTGCAAAAGCGTCTGCAGGAGGAAAACCCGGATCGTGACTCGCCGGAATACGAAGCCTTTAACCATGATGTCGAAAGGATCAAGCTTGATGTCCTTGGGTTGACCTTCTCTGCGGAAGCCTTTCAACCACAACACCCCGACAACAATGAGGGTCGAGCAGGCGATGACGAGGGTCCGGTGACAAGCAATGAGGGTCCAAGGGCAAGCAACGAGGATCCGGGGGCAAGCAACGAGTATGGTTTTGAAATGGACGAGGATGATCTGGATCCAAGTAACAAGGACGGTTCTGAAATCGATCCCGATTTCTTGGAGGAAAGGAACGAGGACGTCTCTGACATCAACTTACTCTTCCCATTTACTCTCCGCTTTTTGGATCTATCAATCTTGGACCTCAAGAAGGCATTGCCAGACCGCTTACCTTCGCCACTTTTCTTTCGTCAAGAATACGATGATATCACGGCGCTGATCAAGAAAGAGCCCAAAATAGTTTCGGTGATAGTCAGTGGTCAACCTGGAACGGGTGAGGGTCCTGTCTCCCTGTGTCACAGAATCTAACCTACTTGCCGATATCAAGGCAAGACTGCGTATCTCCACCTTATGGTCATCCAGTTTATGATCCAAGGTTGCCCGTTCTTATACCAGGCCACGAACGGGACTGTCTATCACGTCCACGAGAAGGGTGTTCAGGCGATCGAGTCCTGGTTGTCAAATGAAAAGATTGTGGCCTTTGTTGACGGCGACAAGGAGGATCACCAGCCCGACGATATGCTCATGGCTCATGAAGTGCAGATTGTTCTGGCATCACCCCCCAAAGGCGCGCATCAACAATGGATGAAGCAAAAACCTGGCGGTACAGTACTTGCAACTAAACTATGGTCGGCCCACGAGCTTTTCCTGACCGGGTTCGTCTTAGGGTTGCTTCATTCAGCGCTCGACTGATGCAATTTTTTAGGATATTTCTTTATCCCTTCGATATATCCCCCGAGCTGCTCAGGGAGTCGACCTAGTATTTCGGCTACAATCCTCGTCTGTGCTTTAGTGCTGCCCGCTCCGTGCGCGCATTAAGAATAAAGAAAGAGGACGTCATGTCGCAAATCAGAGACGTTGCAAGCAGGGAGAGCAATATTTCGCAGCTCCTGCACTCGTTTCGAAGAGGAGACTCGGACGTCTTCCATTCAGTTTTTGTAATGTTTCCAAGAAACAAAGAACGGCTCCTCACACAATGCAAGTTTGGAGGTGTCTCGCGATGGGCTTTGGATGAATTACTGAAACGATACAAACCTATACGAGCTGATGCGGCCGCTGACTTCTACTAGCAGATTTCAGGAGTGTCTGAAGCAGCGTCGCTCTGGGGCCGTGTGTTCGAAAGGCTGGCATTGAATCACTTAGATGACGTTGGTCCCGGACATAAATTTTCGTTACGTGGGTTGACCTCCGGGAAAATGACATTCGTCGCATTCGACGTTTCAACTTTCAGCAGGATTCGGACTTTATCGACGCAATCACCGAAGCGGTTCATGCCAAAAAGCCACTGCATTTGGTACCTTTTTCTCGCAACTTCGTGACCGTTGATTCAATTATCTACGACCCGAATGGAGTCCTCACCTGTATTCAGGTCACGGTTGGTAGAGAACTCGATATTCCGGTCTCGGTCTCGGGTCTCAAGCGTGTTCAAATTGTGCCATGGCCATCAGACGAGAGGTCCTTCGAATCGCAACGGTTGGGAGGTGATACTGTCCAGGCGAATGGGCCCAAAAGGTGCATCAATATGCATTAGGGTTAGATGTAGTCGGGAAAAGACGTGTTTAGACTTGGCTGATTCGAGCCGATCCGACTACATGGATTTGTAGATGATGAATTGGATAGAATCATCCGAGTCTGAAACAGTGACTCTTTGTTTTATACACTGGATAATAAGTAAAGGCTTTGGATTTTCTTTCCCGTGTGCTCTGAGATGGTGCTCTAATGCGAGGAAGATGCGAGGCTAGTTTGGGGTATTGTGGCAAGGCGAAGAACTCCTGGCCTAATGTGGACGCGGGACACAGGCAGGGAGGGAGAGAATACTTCAATGGGTTTAGTTGCGAACCACACATTCAGATACAGCGAATCGTGCCTACAGTACCATATGTGTCACTTCCGATCCGTGCAGTCCTCTGGCTTTCTCCCTTTAAAGTTTGAGAAACATCATCCCCACGTCTTGGTATAATCAATTGGCTTTTGGCTCTCCCCTCTCACAAGCACATAACGGCCACGGTCAGGTGACAGCGACCACTTTTTCAATTTGCTCTCCGACCCTTGCGCATTAACTTACATTACAAGGGAGGCGCGCTTCTCCGTCAACACACAATGGCACCAGATGAGTTTGTAATGACGCTCGATTCAGAAGATGAAGAGTCTCCTTCTGATGCTATCAAGCGCCCAAAGAAGTCAAGCGCAAAAGAGGCTGACGAGCCACAATTGGATCCTGCATTCACATTTGACATGTCGGGGGATCCATATGCCGACCTACTTCACGGAGGAGCAAACTTTGTAGACGTCGTAAAAAGTGGTTCGAAACCGGTGCGCTCATTTGATCCCTCAACCCATTCACCATATATATTATGTGGTTAGGATCCAATATCCGTCGATGATATCATTGCGAGGCGAAGTATCCGTAATGCCTCCCGGAAGCGCAAACGTCACGAAGACAGTGATAACGCCGACGATGAGGGCAACGAAGTATACAACCTCGAGTCCGACGGGGAGGAAAACGCCACTGATGAGGAGACCGCAGTTTCCGAACACGACGAGGCGGAGGAGAGCCAAAGCGACGATGACCCCCTAGCGACATCCGATGACACCGGAAGCAAATCTGACAGTGCCTCCTCCCAAGAGGAGGAGGAAGAAACTGAGTCCGAAGGCACGGCCCCTTCGTCTGGAGACGACAGTGCATCAGAGACGGAAGCCCAAAAAGCTAGAAAGAATGCGTTCTTTTCTTCCGACTCTCCCTCCTCCGAACAACACGCATCGTTTCTCACCATGAACCTGTCCCGCCCTGTTCTCAAGGCCCTGACATCTCTTGGCTTTCACACCCCTACTCCCATCCAAGCCGCCACGATTCCAGTTGGTTTATTGGGGAAGGACGTGGTTGGCAATGCCGTTACGGGCTCCGGAAAGACCGCAGCCTTCATCATTCCCATGATCGAACGTTTACTTTATCGTGATCGAGGCAAAAAGGCGGCAGCGACGCGCTGTCTTATTCTTGTCCCAACCCGTGAACTTGCTGTTCAGTGCTACGACGTCGGGAAGAAGTTGGCGACTCACACAGACATTCAATTCTGCTTGGTAGTTGGTGCGCGTGCAGCTTTTGCATGATTGGACATCAATCAGACTGGTTCTACAGGTGGGCTGTCCCTCAAGGCGCAAGAAGTTGCTTTGAGAGCACGACCCGACGTCGTCATTGCTACTCCGGGACGACTCATTGACCACATCCGCAATTCTCCGGCATTCGCGTTGGACGCTCTCGATGTTCTTGTCCTCGACGAAGCTGACAGGATGCTTTCAGATGGTTTCGCCGATGAACTTGGAGAAATCATCAATGCATGCCCTGTTTCCCGTCAGACCATGCTGTTTTCTGCCACGATGACAGACTCTGTGGATGAACTCGTCAAGATGTCCCTCAAGAAACCGGTACGGCTTTTCGTCGACCCAAAGCGGAGCGTTGCCCGTGGCTTGGTGCAGGAGTTCGTGCGCGTCCGAGCAGGTAGGGAGGCTGACCGGTCTGCCCTTCTTTTGGCCCTCTGCACTCGCACTTTCAAGTCTGGTGTCATCGTCTTCTTGCGAAGCAAGAAGCTCGCCCATCAACTCCGCATTGTATTTGGCCTCCTTGGCTTGTCGTGTGAGGAGTTGCACGGGGATTTGACGCAGGAGCAAGTAGGTAATTTTCGCGTATTTTTCTCCTGACGTATTTCTCATTTGTTGTAAAGCGACTCAAAGCTCTTCAACATTTTCGTGACGGACAGGTCAATTATCTGATGGCTACGGATCTAGCTTCTCGTGGTTTGGATATCAAAGGGATAGAAACTGTTATCAACTACGACATGCCCGCCCAACTCGCACAATACCTGCATCGTGTAGGTCGAACGGCACGTGCAGGGAGGAAGGGAAGGTTTGTTTGAATCTCCTGTAAGAAGTCCTCCAATTACTCATTTTGAAGTGGAGGTCAATCACACTCGTGGGTGAAACCGACCGCAAGGTTCTCAAAGCGGCTATCAAGCGGGCCGCTGGTGAGGACCAGGTCAGGCATCGGACGATACCATCAGAGATTGTGGCAAAGTGGTCAAAAAAGCTGGAGTTCCTGAAGGACGAAATCGCCGGAGTATTGCGAGAGGAGAAAGAGGAGAAGCAGGCAAGGATGGCAGAATCAACAATCGGATTTGGTTGCTGACTTGGTTGAGCAGCTCCGGCAGGCTGAAATGGAAGTCAAGAAGGGCCAGAATATGCTGGAACACGAAGCGGAGATCTACTCGAGACCAGCACGTACGTGGTTTCAGAGCGGCAGAGACAAGCAGCAATCGGAGGGTGGGTCTCATCGTCCACGTTTATTTCTTGACCTACAAATTGCCCAATTTAGCACTGAGCAAGCGACAGTATGAGAACAATTTTCAAAAGGACAACTCTATGAACCAAAAGAGTTCCGGATCTAAGGCCCAGGCGGAGAAGGTATTATTTCCGTATCGAATGAAAAGAACGTGTTGACTGACACTGACACCCGGACCTAGAAGCCAACGCGTGACAAGTTCTCCGGCCTTAGTCGGCGAGTAAAGAGGCGGAAGCTTGCATCAGAAGCGGAAACAAAAGAAGAAAGAAGAGCTGCTGATGCGGCCGTGCGCTCTGCGAAGAAAGCTGCTCGTCCGACCAAGATTGGTATTCCCAAAGGGTCATCTCCTAAGCGTAGTACATCCAAGCACAAGAGGAAGGGCGACAAATTAGGTAAAGCAGGGTTCAGCCATGATCAGGGGTCGAAAGGGAGCCGAAGAGAGGGTATCCGCGCGAAGCGTGGAGATGTCGCTAAGATCAAGGGCAAGGGACGGAAATAGTGCGATTAAGAGTATGATACGTACATGTGCACAGTCCGGGCCGGTTGAGCTCGCACCACCATGAATAACAATCCTTTCGTCTCCTTGGCAAAGCTCCAGCTCCCGGCTTCGTCTCGATTGCTTTCCTCTGGGTGTTGTCCTGATAAAGACCTCGTGGCCACTATCTTTCCACAGAATGGCAAGGATCACGTCAGTCTCTGGAAGATGCAAGGTTCGAAGAAGTGGGAGGTCGACGTTCGCTCCGACTCGGTCCGAAACGAAACAATCGTCGACTTGGCATGGAGTCCCGATGGTGCGCGCTCAGCTAGACCCACATTGTAGCCCACACTAAGTACACGTCTGTAGGGCAAGCTATCGCGCTCATCCACCATCCTCCACGAATCACCATCCACTCCATTCAGGATGGACGCGAGGAACATTCGCCCCCCTTCGTAGATCAATTGTCAGAGTCCGTGAAGCTGACTGGGGTTTGGTGGTTCATGGATGAGAGGGAAGCAGAAGTGGACGCCATACCGGATATATTCAAGCGCGGTCTAGACATCGTATGCCTGCGCGTTGACCGGCTGGAGGACGCATACTGATCCCTACTCTTGTGAAAGTCAGGATCCGCTCATTCCGTCATCAAGAACCTACCCCTTTTGGACCCCGTTTCAGACGAATCACGGGCGCTAACGTTTGTGCTCACCTTCTCTCCCCGATGTGTTGGTCCCGACTCGGGTTACAGGGCTACTCAGCTATTCTCATTTCAGAATGCCTCACAGATGTCTAGAACGTCCGACCTGCCAGAGGCCATTGCTACCTGGCCAGCCTTGCCTCCAGACCTTCTTTCGGCGTCCATCCAACCAGGCGACACTGCTAGGGAGCAGGGTGCTAGCGCTCTCGAAAATTTAGACAAAACTGATGACCCGAAATTAAACAGCATTTTAGTCGTTTCGGACAGTACGGGCCGCATACACTGTTTCTTGGATGGTAGCTATCCGCTTGGTGCTATCTCCATCAGTCCGAGCTCTACGACGGCGTCATTACGGAAAGATCCTCTAAACACTGTCCTCCTCGTGCACCAGCGTTCCCAGATAAGTGGGACAACATTACTTCCGACCCGCGTGGAGATGCCTTTGTTAAGCACGCGGATTCCTCGCGACTTTGCTAAGATCTCGACGGCCACCCGCGAGCTGCTTTGGTACACCATGCGTGTCTTGGACGAGATGCATGCTGCGTGGTTAGGATCGGGCACTCAAATAGGCGCTAGGGAGCCCGGAATTAAGTGGCTGAAGTCACTTGATGATCTCCAGGTGCAGATGGGCGCATGTATGCATAGCACCATCATTTTTCCCTACTCAGGGCTGACACCTCCGTAGCTTTAGCCGATAGTACGACGTCGTTGCTTGATCTGACCTTGCTGTTGCTTGTAGGGCGATCGTCGGATGCAGCCTCAGATTACATCGGTAGTGGTGAACAGATGAGCGAACGGGTAGGTGGATCGTCGATCGTCTCACGAGCTATGGAACAAGGGTATTTCGTAGGGACTACAAAAGTGGGAATCGACGGTGGTGGAAGCCCTTGGGAGGTTGCGCGATTTTTCCGAGCTACGCGTTGTCCCAGCGTGCCAGCGCCTTCACTTATTGTTGGAGGAGATATTGGGTTGGTCTCAGCTGTAAGCGTCTTTTGCGTGGTCGTATAGCATTCACCTACCCTGCGTCGTTGATCAGGCCCCGAACGTATGAAGCATGCGAATTAAAAAAGGACGACATCGTCCAAGCGATGACGATGACTAGTCGTGCCATATTCTCCGCTAGCTGGCTCTCAGCAGCCGCAAGGCGAGAGCTGTCCCGCTTCAAGGAGTTTATGAAGTGGCTGAGGTTTGGTAAGGATGAATTGATGATGAGGCTGACGACTTGCTGACGTCTCCTCAGAGATCGGCAACGCCAGCCCGGTTGCCGACCCTCAGTCCCCAAATCAGCCGCGGCACGACGTTTTGGAGGTAAACGAGTACCTGACGACAGGCCTTGTAAAAAGCGAGATAGATGCTTGGTTCTGCGGTGGCGTTCCGAACTTCTCACCACAAGAATTGGGGGTTCCCCATCACAACCAAAATTTATCCGCTGCCATAGAACGAGCGCGATCCGCATTGCGCGATCCATCGCAGACTGCGTGGGCGCATGTACGTTCTCAATGCCGTATCTCTTTGTGAACTCTAATTATGCGCGACCTTCTAGCCTGTTGGATACAGAAATCTCTCGCACCTGGATAAGAATCTTCACGCCTTAATCAGGGATTTGGCAAGTCAATGCCAGAGCATCTTTGCTCATGCCGCCAGTGCGACCGCACGGGCGGCAAGATGCCAACCTCCGAGTACGTCGCATCGGGTAGACCCTGGTCCTTGTGATCCCGAGGTGCACGTTTCACGCATGATTCGTGAGAGGGATGTGGAACACAATCAGGCAAGCACGTTTTCGTGTGTCAGTGACGTGATGACGAAATCCAGAGCTTTACAGGGTTCTACACTCCAGGCGCAATACATAGCAGCCTATGATCCTTCGTCCGGGGACGGCGCTGATCGTAAGCTTCTTTTTGATTCCCGTGAATTTACAAGCATGAAGCACTGAATACACGCTTTCACTTCCGTAAGTTTGTCTGCTTCGGCTTTTGTACGACCCCACGACTCCAAACCCCAAGACTACAGTAGAGGCAGCCATGCTCCAGTGCGGCGGGAACGGAGTTGGAAATAATGACCGCTATGACATCCTTGATTTCGACTTTTTCGACGATGACAGCCTTGTCATGGTGTTTCGGGTGAATGGCGCGGCAGGTGCGTGTCGCCACGATACAACCCTTATTCAGCGATAAACTTAATCGCGATCTAGGGACCACGCAAGGATCCACAACAGTGTCGACCGTTGGATTTTCCGATCTGCATTACCAAGAGCTGCAACCCGTTGGCCACATCAACGAGCTTTCAAGGGAGCAACTGATTGAACACGCCGTGGAAGAAGGGAAAGTTGGTCAGGTATGAAAATACCGGAAGCGAAGATAATCTTACCGATTTCTGACGAGGAACATGCTTACAGATTGCCTCCGTCCTCATGCCGATCAGGCGATCGTATGTGCTGGCAGGATGTATCAGCGGGGAGATCTCACTGGCACTTAACGGAAGAACTGGCCGGAGGGTGGCCTGCGTGTTGGACCGCAAAGAAGCGGTCCTGGAGGTACTTGACATTGAGGGGGAACCTGAGGATGAATCATGGGACGAGGATGGGGAAGAAACGTGAGGCAGCGGGAATCGTTGGGTTGTCATGAAAGGTACGGATGCGTGAGTTGGTGTAATCTACATAAGATGAGCGGGCGATGGCCATGAGTACCTGGTCTTGCATGTTGGGAGGGCGTATCCTCGTACAGATCTTGTGCGGTAATGCTGGTGGCAGTGACCGGGTGGAGGAGGTGAGGCGCGGGATCGAAATAGCGCGTGCTGATTTGGGCGTTGGGTCTGGTCTGCAAAGGAACGGAAGCAAAAAAAAAAAAAAAAGAATTAAAAAGAGCCAAACGCCTGGGTCATGGCTATTCTTGACGCGGTCCTCATTTGGTGCTTTGGTTCACTGAATCTGCGCTGCCATTTAAGATAAATAATTCGGGATATTCCCCCCGGCGTCGTCTGCTTTTCCCTCACACATACAATGGCCCCTACGACTCCCAAGGATGACTCTTCGTCCCGTGTCTCTGACACTGCCCTCAGGAAAAAGAAAAATGCTGATGCCCAGGCAGCCTTCAGAGCAAGGCGTGCCAATTACATTGCCACGTTGGAGGAGACAGGTTCGTGGTCCCCTTCCCTCGCAAGTCACCCTCGGGCTCTCATCCATTTATCTCCACAAAAGTCACCAATTTGGAGGCCGTAGTCTTGCAGCTTCAAGATTCTTGTCGCGAGGCCCGTGCAGAGGCGAACGAACTCCGTCAAGACAACAGTCGTCTCAGAAATGCGGGAAGGGAGCGAGAGAAGTTCTGGCGGGCCTTGTGGCAAACGAAAAAGGGGTCGGAATCGCAAGTGGACGAGTTCCCTCCCCCTCCGTCGTGCTTTGGCCCCATGCACCCTCAGATCACCGCTATCAACTCACAGATCGGCCCTGCCGTCGGTTCATACGCCGAAGATGCTCTACCATACCCAACTGACAACACGCCACCCTTCTCGGATGTCACTTATCCCACTGGCACCCCCAGCGAACTTAATGCACGTTCTCCCTCTGTTCCCTATGCCCACGGTGAATCCGAGTCGCATCGGTCAGCTAATCAATTCACGCCTTATCCTTCCCCTCCACGAAATCTCATGCGGGACGTTACCTGGGCTCCGCCAATAGCCCTCACTGGATCTTCTGGCGGCGACTCCGGTCACGCTGGGAGTAGCAGTTCCTCTCATTCGCCGACTTTTGTAGAGTCACCCAGTGTGACTACAGCTGACGTTCCCTACCTTTCCCGATTCCCCAACCACAACTATGAGGACCAAAAGGTTATGCCTTCGCCACTGGACTCTACGTCTTACCTTCCCACCAGCCGCTCTCACTCTCCATCGTCAACTCGACCGTCGTCTTCATCCACATCTCTCACATCCCCGTTTCAATTCCCTTTTAACGACGGATCTGCACCCCATGAAAAAGGCGATTTCGATTATAGACGGCACCACCCTCCTGAAGTCACTTTGCACGGCGGAATCGCCGATGTTTCCCTACTTGGCCACGGTGGCGAAGGCATTCGATTGAGACTTGGTACACGCCGATCAGATTCGACTCCAGATCGCCCTCTATTTTCTCCACTTTCTGGCTTGATAAAGTCGGACATTGCGACTGACGGTGATATGAGGTCAGATGTTGCACATTCCAAGCTAAGACCTCGCAGAACGATCGCCCATGCCAACCGATCACCGTCTCCTGGTGCACCGCCATTATCTGGTACACTTGCAGTCATTAAAGCTCAGGCTTTCGGGGCTTTGCGCCGAACACGGTCTCGCGCAAAGAAAGGAGCAGATAGTGCAGCAAAGGTTGCTCTTGAGGCTCTGGAAGCCCGTGGAATCGGTATGGGCGTGAGCACAGGTTCAAAGCGAGCAAGAGTTGATTACGATGAAGACGATGCAGACTAATCTCTCCTGCGACTCCCATTCGTGTTGGTTGCTCAAGAAAACACATCAAACACGATGGGCGTTGTCCTTCTGTTGCTTTTGGCAAGGCAACCCGTACTTTGGAAAGATGAACATTGGGATCATATATTGTATGTATATAGTGTGTTTTGCATACCCAGTTGTAAGTAGTATTTTTAGTTTGCCATCCCGTTGTGCATGGCTCTATTCCTACACGCGGCAAATCCGGCGGCACAATGGTGTCAAGACCCAAGCAATGCTTCACTCAGAGAGACCGTGACCACACTCCGATTGCGAGCATATCGGAGCGCGTGGGTCGCGAGCCGTAAGTTTTGCACGTACTGTACAGAGCGTGCCGCCGCGGCGGGGGCGGCTTGGCCTCGGCTGACCACCGACGATCCCAACTTGTATGGTATAAGGGAAGGTTCCGTCGTTATACCCGCTAACTAATGTATAGGTTGCATAGGCGACGCATTTAGCCTCGACTTTTCGGTAACGTCGTTGAGACGATGAGGAATGTAGTCGACCTGCCATCTGCTTCGCGACACGGGGTTGACGTGCGACGTCCTAGCTCAAATGCGGACCAATCGCCGGACACACAACACAATCGGTTTCAAAGTTTGCGATTCAATTCGGGTTCATGGGGCAAAACATTTTTTTTTAAAGGTTGATGAGGAGAGGCGGAGCGCCGAAACCATTACAGTACATTTTGATCAGGTCGTCCGATGCGGCGCAAACGCCGGTGTTTGACTATTGGGGCGGCGTCAGGCACACAAAAACAACATGACACCACGGGGCCGCCGTCTAGCCCCTGAAGGTTGCGTGAAGGGAATCACCTGCAGCTCCCGAAGAAGGGAAGTCCACTTGCCGGACACGCAGGGTTTGACAAAGGTGTGTCCCAGGAGGGTGTGGTGACCCCGTTTGCACAAAAGAGCTGATCGACGAGTGAGAGAAGAGGGACGGGCGCGAACGGAAATTATTTCATCTAGTGGGAAGGGGTGGCAGGAAGCCCGCAAAAAACGAATTGTAGGCTAGGTGTATGTAGGGGTGATTGTTAAAAAAACGCGGAGTCCACGAGGTCGGTCAGGGTTTGACTTCGATAACGCCAACAACGGGCTCAGAGTTGTTCCAGCCATGATAAAGGATGACTAATGCTCCATATGCGTCAATCGAGAACACAAAAACATTTTGCTTGGAAGCAAGGACAAGCAAAAGGCAGGGGTAGGGCTGGGGGGTGAATGGGTTGCATGCGCCTGCAAGAAGAATTTCCCACTGGCGGAGGTAAATAGGACATAGTAACGACCACACTTGGCGGCGTTCGCAGCATTGATTTAGGCATTTCAACTTCTCCAGTCGTCCTGCATGCAAGGTTCAACAACAACGATCTCAGAAACGAGAAACGAAAAAAACAAAGAAAAGAAAAGCACCCCAAAAATTAAAAATGAATTTAAGAATTAAATTAAAAAGAAAAAGAGAAAAATTAAAGCAAGCACGAGCTTACGATAAGCGTGTCTTCCCGCCTGGTCGGTTCTGGAGCAGGAGGAGCTGTCTTTGACGCTTCCAAACGGGCGGCGAGCCGTCCTGAATTAGGATTGCCAGTACTGACACCCCGCTTGGTTTCCTAAACGTCGGAAAAAAAAAAGGTAATCATATTTCAGCGTTCGTCGTGCTCTGGGCTTGGCGAGTATACAATTGAGTTGGCTCGTGAAGGGGGTTGCTTACTGCTTTCTTCCTTTCTTCAGCTGCTGCAGCGGCCTGGGATCGGCGGGCGTCGGGGGCCTGCGGACGCTGCCTTCCTGGGGTTGAAGACTGGCCCTGACCGGGTGGTAACGACGAGGCCAGGGTGTGGCCCCCTGTAAGGTGCGACGACTTGGAACAGATCGATCCCATTTGGGTTCAATCACCTGTGTTCTGCTGAGAGTGTGGGCGCCTTGATGATCGTGCGGGGTGACCGTGGGTCGAGGTTTATTATTGTTTGCCGCTACGAGCGATTAGCCGACTAATTGGCTTATTCGTTCGTAACGCAGCTGCTCCCAGCACTCAGAATTCGTGCATCGTGTTGATTTTCATTACAGTAGTAACAAGAACGACAGGTATCCGCAAGGTCTCTAAATACCACGCTGCGAGTGTTCACCCCCGCCACCCGAAACGGCGATATAATCACCTCCCGCCCTCGCTGAACCCGACAACCGTGTTCTCAAACCAATGTCAATATCGTCGAACCGACCTGGTATCCATGCCTGGGGAACGTACAATCAAGTGGTGATTTCCAAATGAGAGACATGTTATTGCCGGTTCTGTCGAGAGAAAGAGTGCGTGCACCCACCTGCCACCATTTGCGGCCTGTGTGCCAGGGTAAGCTCGTATCTAAACCGGCTTTGACCATCCTCCCTTTGATCCCGGCTCCAAGTAAGAGACCAAAGACGGTTAGGAGGAATAAGGTGACCACTAGTTGGTCCCGAGGCGAGTCGCGTTCTGCGGGATGCCATCGTCAGCATAACCTGAACCGAGTTGCCCTGAGATGTCCACCAGGGATATACATACGGAAGCAGCGCGCCTCCACGTCTCCCTCTTTGCCTGTCGCCGTATCCGGGTCCGTGTCGCCCAGAGTGGCCCCGGCGCAGATGGGCAGGTTCTGGTTCAGACACCATTGCTTTGTGCAGGAGAGGCACGGCTTGGAAGGGTTGTCAGGGATGTCTAGGCGGAGGATGGAGGAATTCGTCCCGAAACATATGCCTGTCGATTCGGACTGAGTAAGATAACGGCAGGACAACGTCCTGTCTCGGTAGTGGGCAAGAAAAAAATTACAGACATTTGCAGAAACTTGTGGCCTCCCACTTGTTACTGAACGCGCTAGCCGTTGGGAGCTAAAACAGCAACACTTGTGTGAGCAATTGTAATAAAGGTGACAAGTAAAAGCCCGACCTGCACGAGACATATCGAGGACAACAAGAGGAAAGAGTTGATGATTTTCAGAAGATGTGATACTATCATGACCAACGTCAGCCAAGAAGCGGTCCAGTCTAGCTTGCACGACGTTTTGGGCCACGGCGGCACCGACGCGTCGCAGCTCCCTCTTTCGCGTCCATCCCGCATCTCTGCAATCAAAACATAACCCTTTCCCCCAACTCACCACACGCAAACTATAATCAATCCTGGCCGCGCGCGCTGAATGTCCACAGAATACGAAGATGTCCTCACCAACCAGCCAGTCGTCATAGACAACGTTCGCACCGGGCGAAAAGCCCCGTTTATCTCTTCCGCACACCACCCGACGACCATACTCACTCGGTTTTCCCGTCTTTCTGTATAGGGCTCTGGAACCATCAAGGCCGGATTCGCCGGCCAGGATCATCCAAAATGCTTTTTCCCCTCATAGTACGTCTCACTCCCGCCTTTCTCTGGTCGCGTACGTGAAGGTGGGCATTCACCACACGGCCCTCGTTTCTTCTCCTACCCCCCAGCGTCGGGCGGCCGAAACACGTCCGAGTCATGGCGGGCGCTCTCGAAGGTGACGTTTTCATAGGCAGGAAAGCGCAGGAGTTCAGGGGTCTGCTGAAGATCAAGTACCCTATGGAACACGGCATCGTGACAGATTGGGATGACATGGAGCGCATATGGAACTGGGTTTACGCGGAGGAGTTGGGCACGCTCAGCGAGGAGGTGCGTACCGTGTACTTGGGGTGCGCGGAGCTGCTTCGCGCATCGATCGGCTTGCTTGTTTAACTCGCGTTGTGTTGCGTTGTGTTGGGCATGATCTGTTCAGCACCCGGTGCTGCTGACAGAGGCGCCGTTAAATCCTCGAACGAACCGAGAATCGGCGGCACAAATATTCTTCGATACTTTCAACGTCCCCGCTCTCTACATATCCGTACAAGCCGTATTATCCCTGTAAGGCGCAACCCCACTCTTGTACACCCATCCTTACTCTTCGAATCTGCCGTATAGGTATGCATCTGGTCGAACAACTGGCATCGTTCTCGACTCAGGAGATGGTGTGACACATGCGGTACCGGTCTTTGAGGGATTTTCCATGCCACACGCTATACGTCGAGTAGATGTCGCGGGGAGGTGCGTCGTTACTATTTCTCCACCGTGGCCGTGGCCTGTAATCGAACCTTCAGGGACGTGACTGAGCACCTCCAGTTACTGCTTCGAAAAGCCGGACACCATCTCCACACCACAGCTGAGCGGGAAGTTGTGCGCGCTATCAAAGAGAAGAACTGCTACGTCGCACTGAATCCACATAAAGAGGAGAAGGATACGACGGGTCGCACGGAAATCTTTCGGCTACCTGATGGAAATACTATCGCGGTACGGTTCTGTCCAAGCGCTACGATGGGTTCCTATTGACATGCGCCACGACCAGCTGGGACCCGAGCGGTTCCGTGCACCAGAGATCCTCTTCAACCCCGAGATTATCGGCCTGGAAGATGCTGGCGTTCACCAGGTTGTGGTCGACTCTATCAATCGCGTAGATATGGACCTGCGGAAAAGTTTGTACTCTAACATCGTTCTCAGCGGCGGGACCACGCTTTGTACTGGTGGGTTGGACTTGACTCATCCATCGCCACCTCGCTGATTGGAGTAGGTTATGGCGACCGGCTTCTGAACGAGGTCAAGAGGATGAAAGACGGAAAAATCAAGATTTATGCACCGCCAGAGCGAAAATACTCTACGTGGATTGGCGGATCCATCCTTGCAGGGTTGAATACATTCAAGAAGGTATGTCCCTCAGACATCGATATGTTTTGTTTATTTTATAACCGGCCCTAGATGTGGGTATCGGCGGAAGAGTATCAAGAAGATCCAGACATTATCCATAAAAAATTCGGATTTTGATGTTTGCATCTACACCTACTCTTACCTTCGTGTGTTGTGTAATGGCGAGACACTGAGATACCCAGGCATATTCATAACTGTCTTATCAAGTGTATGTTGTATCGAAAGCCCAGCACGTCGACTATGTCGTGCAGCATTCGCGTCGGCGCATATGTGTGTATTCATGGTAGCGTACGCGTTTACATGATGATATAAGTGCTTGACATGCAATATAAAAACAGCCGTAGAAGCACCAGGGGCAGGACGATACCCTTACTTCCCCTTCTTGGGAGGCTCGGCAGCCTTGGACTTTTTGGTTCCACGGAACTGGGAAAATGGGCAAGTTGTGAGTGTGGTCGCACTCGCGGATGCGAAGACACGTACCTTCTTTGCGCGGTTCTTGCGTTCCTTGCGTAATTTACGGGAAGCCTTCTCCACCTTGGGTGAAAGGCCAGCCTGCACCGCGATTAAATGTACATTGTAAGGCTGGCAGGGCAGAAAAGGGGAGGGGGTGGGGGGCAACTTACCCGCACCAAGCGATATCTGGGTTCAAACTTCTTCTGCGTCTCCTCGCTTTCATAGATCAACGCGAAGCCCGTGCTCCGACCGCCACCAAAGTGTGTCTTGAATCCAAAGGGAACGACGCGGGCCTTGTCGGCCTTGTATAACTTGGCGAGCTTTTCGGACAATTCGTCTCTGGAGACCGGCGGTCGCGACGGGTGAAGGACGTCGACGATGAACTGACGGCGGGAGAGCAAGCGGTTTACGGTGAATTTTCTGGTACGGATTGTGACGGGGGCCGAGTTGTCCTGCGGAAAGAAAGCTTGTGTGTGAGCGTGCATGTGCGCATTGCCATTCGCTTCGAAAAGCAGTGTCATCATCATCATCCATCCATCCATCCAGACGCGTTGGGTAACCATCCAGCACTTCCGAACGCGGTTTTCACCCATGTCCTCATGGAAACCCCTGCCCCCACACCTCCTACGAACAACGGAATGATACTCACTGCCATGGTGTCGTCCTGCGATGTGCGATTTGTCGATTTTGAGGGTTTGCAGGGCCGCGACGTACCGTTTGTCGGGTGTGGTACGGACGTGGAAATTGACTTTTGGAATCAGAGTCCGATCGGGGGTAGCCGAATTCAAGGTCCCGAGGATCCCAGCAGCACCACCAAGTTGTGCGCGGCTTTTTGCGGGATAATTGCCGCTCGCGTAACCGCCGTCTCACCAGCAGCTTTAAGCCACTAATTGCCTACTGCTTACTCCCCACACCAGCATTTGCTGCACACTATACTATTTATCATGAGCCTGAGTGCGAGTTCGTTCGCGCCATACGTAAGCTCTTTTTCTCAGGCGAAAGCGCACCACTCTCACCCGCTTCTCTCGCACAACAAATTACACCCTCGACAAAGACTCCACCCCCCGACGATCCCGGCTACCCATCTAACCAACCCTCGACGTCGACGTCGCGCTTTGGCCGTACATGGTTCCCCACTCAGCCGTCTACGCGGGAGGTGACGTCTTATCAGTCTGGAGGAATTCCTACCTGGGAAACGGCCATCGGAGGCGGTTCCGGCGCAGACGAGGAGGTAGAGTCCCAGATGCGAAATCAATGGGAGACGCGCTACGGCATGCGTGTCGATTTTCTTGCTGCGTGGGCCTACGTCCTAGGACCGATTTCCGGTGCGCCCCATCTTCCTCCGTTCTATAATCGTCATTCGATTTGACCGAGCCCCCCAATATAGCGTTTTGTATGCTTATCATGGAGACCCACAACGACTTTGTCCGATTCCACGGTGTGCCAGCTCAGCCTTATTTACTGTTCTGTTCAGCCTAATTCTATATAGCGTACCAGTCTGCGCTACTGACTACCCCTCTCATACTTTTGAGGATACTTGCGTCACTCCTGCAGCTACCTTCTGTCTTGCGCCACCTTCTTAACCTGGTTCTCATTTCTTCC